>Ga0105104_10000344_pt1 | contig 35315 bp, 28 predicted proteins | sample PPLLaktember2015_3_FD_87034 | JGI IMG/M metagenome (GOLD analysis project Ga0105104, IMG submission 87034) | Freshwater sediment microbial communities from Prairie Pothole Lake near Jamestown, North Dakota, USA - PPLs Lake P7 Core (6) Depth... | ecosystem: Environmental > Aquatic > Freshwater >... | reverse complement strand
GGGATAGATTTGCAGCAGCTGCAACAGATCGGGCACGACGGCGCTGGTATCCCGTCCCAAATTAACGCCGGAGGCATTCAGGTTGGCGGAAGCCAAAGTCAAACCGCTCAGATAGGTCGCCACGTTCGTTGAGATGTTGGCCAGCAAGCCGTTCACGCCGTGCTCGACATGGATGAGAGCTTCCACTTCCGTAGGATGTACGGATTCCCAACCTTCAGGCGGCAAATCCACCGAGCGGCCGCTGGCAAAGCTTTCCAATTCCTGCTCGGCCAGTACGCCCGTATAGTAGCGGAACAGGAAACGGCTGGTGTTCACGACGGCATGAATCTGCGATCCTTCAGACGCGTGTAATCGGATTTCCACGCTTTGCGGGATATCTTCCGTAAGAGAGATGCGGTATCCGGTCAGATTCCACGTGGTGTCGGATTGGCTTTGTGCCGCCACAAATCGCTTGATGACCAGCCACTCGCCCAACGGATTCAACATATTCGGAAACGTCACCCGAACCGTGTCCGGAACATCGGAAATGTTGCGCGCGGAGACGGTTACCGTGCCGGTTTCAATGGTTCCCTGAATGAGGCGGTGCCGTTGATTGACCACGGTGTAAAATGACGTGGTATCCGTCACCCAAGCCGGTTTGAAAAGGGTGTCGGTGATCGGTTCAATGGTCAGCGAATCGTACATCGGAATTTCCAAGTCAGTGAAGGCTGCATAATACAGCAGACTGTCGTCGTCCATGCCGACGCCGGATCCCGCCGCATTAATCGCTTCGCTGGAATCCACCAGATCGATCAACCCGTAAGTGCGAATGCCGAAAGGAACAGTCAGGTGAGTATCCCACGAATAATCGCCGGGCGCTTCGGGCAGCGCGCAGCCGGCCAGAATCATGACTATAATGATCCAGAAGCACAAAAGACGGAGGGGCCTCCGTCCTTTGCACTGAAACTCGTGGGGATGCGAATCCAGAAGTTTGTCCATTACGTTCCCATAGTCCACGATGAAAGATATTTCTTTTGGTCGGGCGTGAGTTTGTCAATTTTCGCGCCCATCGTCATCAGTTTCATATTGGCGATGTATTCTTCGATGGCGCGCGGCACGTCATGCACGGTGACCGTGAGCTTCTTCGCGTTCTTGATGGCGAATTCCGAAGTTAAGGCCTGCGTGGCGAAGCTCATGTCCATCACGGAAGCCGGATGTCCGTGGGCGGCTCCGAGGTTGACCAGACGGCCTTCGGCGATCACCATGATCCGATTGCCGGACGGCAGCGTATAGCGATCCACGAAAGCCACGACGTTCTTTTCGACCTTCTTTGCCAACTTGCCCAGACCCTTCAGATCGAGTTCGATGTCAAAGTGTCCGCTGTTGCAGACAATGGCGTGGTCCTTCATCTTGGCGAAATGTTCGGGGCGAATCACGTGCATGTTGCCCGTAACGGTACAGAAGATATCGCCGATGGGAGCGGCCTGTGCCATGGTCATCACGCGGAAGCCGTCCATCCGCGCTTCAATGGCGCGAACCGGATTGACTTCTGTGATAACGACATCCGCACCGTGTCCTTTGGCGCGCATGGCAAAGCCTTTTCCACACCAGCCGTATCCGGCAACAACCACCGTGCGACCGGCGATCAGAACATCCGTAGCGCGGATGATGCCGTCCAGCGTGGACTGGCCCGTTCCGTAGCGGTTGTCGAAAAGATGCTTGGTCTCCGCATCGTTCACGGCAAAAACCGGCAGCGTGAGCTGTCCCTGCCGTTCGAGTGCGCGCAGACGAATGACACCGGTTGTAGTTTCTTCGAGCGAGGCGATGATCCCTTTGGCAAAGCGGGTGTGCGTGGTGTGGAGGCCGTGAACGAGGTCGGCGCCGTCGTCCATTGTAATCATCGGCTCGTGCCGCATGGCGGCATCAAGATGTGCGTAGTAGGTGTCGCGGTCTTCGCCCTTGATGGAATACGTGCGCACGCCGAAATCCTTGACCAGCGAAGCGGCTACGTCATCCTGCGTGGACAGCGGATTGGAAGCGACGAGCACTAAGTCCGCACCCCCCGCCTTAAGGGTGCGCATCAGGTTGGCCGTTTCCGCGGTGACATGCAGACAAGCCGACATGCGTTTGCCGCGCAGCGGTTTTTCGCGCGCGAAACGTTCGCGAATCATGGCCAAGACGGGCATGTCATGATCGGCCCATAAAATCCGGTCTTTGCCTTTAGCGGCAAGAGCCATATCGCAGACGTGGTATTTTTGCCGCAGAATGGCCTGAGCCTTTGCGGAAGGTTTGCTCTTTTTTACTTTTGATGGACTCATGCCAGTTGCTCCACGCGATTTGTTTTTTCCCAAGTGAAACCGTCGCCTGTGCGGCCGAAGTGACCGTAGCTGGCCGTTTCGCGATAGATCGGACGGCGCAATTCGAGGGCTTGAATGATGCCCCACGGGGTCAGGTCAAACGTCTTACGAATACGAGTTTCCAATTCTTCATTGGACAACTTGCTCGTTCCTTTCGTATCTACGAAGATGGAGACGGGTTCCGCCACGCCGATAGCGTAAGCGAGCTGAATCAAGCACTCTTTCGCCAGTCCCGCGGCGACCACGTTTTTAGCCACCCAGCGGGCGGCATAAGCGGCGCTGCGATCCACTTTCGTGGGATCCTTGCCTGAAAACGCTCCGCCGCCGTGGGCTACCCAACCGCCGTAAGTATCCACGATAATCTTGCGGCCCGTCAGACCGGCGTCGCCCTGCGGTCCGCCGATGACGAAACGGCCGGTCGGATTCACGAACACGCGGCAATCTGCGGACATCAATTGCTTGGGAATGGCATGGGCGATGACTTCACGCTTGATATCTTCAGTGATTTCTTTTTGCGTGGCATTCGGATCATGCTGGGTGGAAACGACAATAGTTTCCACGGCCTTGGCCACGCCGTTTTCATAGCGAACCGACACTTGCGATTTGCCGTCGGGCCGTAAATAATCAAGCGTACCGCTCTTGCGGACTTCCGACAAGCGATGCGTCAGCTTGTGGGCCAGCACGATCGGCAGCGGCATCATTTCTTCGGTGTCGCGAGTCGCATAGCCGAACATCATCCCCTGATCGCCCGCGCCGTGGGTGTTGACGCCCATCGCGATATCCGGACTCTGACGGTCAATGGTCGTGATAACCGCACACGTTTCGTAATCGAATCCATACGATGCGTCGGTATAGCCGATGCTCTTAATCACGCCGCGAACAAGGGCCGGAATATCCACATACGTAGACGTGGTGATTTCACCGCCCACGAGACAAAGGCCGGTGGTCACGAACGTTTCGCAGGCTACGCGTCCTTCCGGATCGTCCTTCATCACGGCGTCCAACACGGCATCCGAAACCTGATCAGCAATTTTATCGGGATGGCCTTCGGTTACCGATTCGCTGGAAAAAACAAAACTGCTCATGATCTACTTTCTAAGGCAAGCTGCCTAAGCCTTGCGCTCCCGCTCGCCCGTTAAAAAGGAGCGCGGCTGCATATTCTGACAACGAATTATTCTTTATTCCGGGAAATCCCGCCCGGCGACGATTTCACTCGAGTCGCCGAGATTGAATTTCTGAAACTGGCCGATGATGGTGGAATTGTTGCCGACCAATGAACCGCTGATGAGAGCGTTTTCCACGTGCGCTCCGCCGCCTAAAATGCTGTTCTGCACCATCGCGTCGCGAACCACAGCGCCTTCGCCGACCGTGGCGTAAGGTCCTACAACAGTGCGTTCCAAGACAGCCGTCGGATGAATGTAGACCGGGGGAACAATCATCGCTCCGGGGCGCGGTTCATACGTGGAATTTTGTTTCTGGTCGAGCAGATGCCGATTGGTGGCCAGCAGCGTTTCCGGCTTTCCGCAATCGAACCATTCCGTTACGGGAAACGTCGTAACGGGTTCGCCTTTTTCAATCATTAGCTGCAGGGCATCGGTCAACTGATACTCGCCCCGAGTGGTCAGTTCGCGTTCGAAAAGCGTCTGGATGCATTCGCGTAAAAGGGGAGCGTTGCGAATCATATAGATTCCGACTAAAACCAGATTCGATTTGGGTACATCCGGCTTCTCGACCAGCCGTGTGACCTGGCCATTTCCGGTTGTTTCCACAACTCCGAAGCGGCGCGGATCTTCTACGGTTGTAACCCCCAGCGATGTCGTGTCGCTTCTTTCGATGACTCTTTGCAGATCGGTTTCAAAGATCGTATCACCGAGAATAACTAAAACTTCTTTATCTTCAGGAGCCAGTCCCAGCGAGACCGCGTGCGCCAAGCCGCGCGGTTCTTCCTGAATAATAAATTCCGACGGCACATCGTAATGTTTACGTACATACAATTCGATCAAGTCGGCCATATGACCGACGATTAACGACAGCCGCGTCACGCCGCAGTCCACAAGATGATCGAGAATATGACCAAGAATAGGCCGTCCCGCGACATTCAATAAAACCTTGGGCTTTGTAAACGTGTGCGGCCGCAACCGGGAACCGACTCCGGCAACAGGAATAATAGCTTTCAAGTTAGTTTTTATCCTTGTGCAATTGAGAGGCCTAAAAATACAAGGCAATAAACTTAACGAAAATCCCTCAGCATATCAAGCGTGTGAGGTGAGTTTCTTAAGTTTTGTTATAACAGGAATTTCAAGAGGGTCAATTGCTTTTAGTACCGCCAAATAGATGCTAATGGAATCTAAAAGCAGCATGAGGCGTAAACCGGCGGTCATTTTGCCGATTCCTGTGTCCCAAAGCGCAACAGGATCAAGGGTTATATGCTGAGCGGGGAGGGAGTCGAGGATTTCGCGAATTCCCGGTCGGGGATCTGTGAATTGACCTTGCGGATTCCATTTGCCGAGGAAAATGACCAGTGGCGGCGGCAGAACTTGCCCGAGAAAGTGAAAGGCCTCCACTTCGTTGTGAGCTAACTCCGGTAAATCGGCGGAATGCGACCAGACCTTGCTGTTTTCTGCAAGCTGCGCACGAAACCGAAAAGCGATGGCCGACATCGCCGGATCGGTTGTGTAGATGACCGGCGTTTTATCTACTAATTTTCGGGCCAGATCCAACGCGGGATTTTGTTCCGCGGAGAATTGGCGGTATTGCTCCGCATCTTCAGTAAGGCTGCGGAGAATGGATTCGATAGGAGAATCCAGTTGATACCCGTATCGTTTTTCGAAGATGGACAGCATGGCCCCGATGACGAAACCGACGGAGGCGCGGGGCGGATAACCGCCGGGAATCATTAGATGCGGAATGCCTGACGATTGAGCGAGCGAGGCAAGATTGCCTCCGCTACTCATGGAGAACCACACTTGCGAAGCCGGAACGCTTTCCAGCGCATAGACCGATTCCACGGTGTTGCCCGAATAGCTGCACACCAGCCGTTTCGCCGTGGAGTCGTGCGAATGACGGCGAACGTCTATGCGCAGAGGCAGAGCGGGGGGGACGCAGCCGAAAGCTTGCAGAAGATCTCCGGCAACGGCGCTGCCGCCTAAGCCCATCCAGTCCACATAGTCTATCTTATCCAAGGAATGCTGACACAGAAAACCCGCGCCAATATCCATGCCTTTGCGGATTTGATCGGGCAATTCCAGAGTCATGCCCAGCATGTTGCCGGGATCGAGCGCGCGCATGCGTTCGGCAGAGAGATTAATATTCTTCAGTGTCATAAGTTGCTCAGGAAAACCAGATGGGCAGATCGGCCAGACGTTTTTTCAGTTCGCCGGTCAGATAGTCGGAGATTTCCGCCGCCGTACAGAAGCGCATGGCTTTGGCGGTGATTTTTTTGCATTCATCAAAGGAAAGAGTGCGGATGATTTTCTTGATTTCCGGGATGTTTGTGGAGTTGGTGGAGATTTCATCAATACCCAAGCCCACTAAAAGCGGAGTGGCGACCGGATTGCCGCCGAATTCGCCGCAGATCGCCACCGGTTTTTTCAGTTTATGCGCGGCTTTCACGGTGACCTGTATCATGCGCAGCACCCCCGGATGAAAACTGCGATAGTATCCGGCCACGGCCTCATTGCCGCGGTCGGCGGCAACAGAGTATTGAATCAAATCGTTGGTTCCGATGGAGAGAAAATCGCATTCCGCCGCGAGCAGATCGGCAATCATCACGGCGGACGGCAATTCCACCATAATCCCTACCTGCAGAGCGAGATCATAAGGAATTCTTTCGCGTTCGAGATCCGCCGCCGTTTCGGCCAGAACCATTTTCGCTTCGCGCAGTTCTTCCATTCCCGAAATAAAGGGGAACATGACACGCACATTTCCGCGCCGTGACGCGCGCAAGATCGCTCTTAATTGCGTACGGAACAGGTCGCGTCTGGAAAGAGATACCCGGATGGCCCGGTAGCCGAGAAACGGATTCCGTTCTTGCTTGATGTTGATCGAACCGTGCAGCTTGTCGCCGCCCAGATCGAACGTGCGAATGACGATTGGCCGGGGCGCCATGATTTCCGCGGCCTTATCGTACGTATCGTATTGGTCGTCTTCGGAAGGCACCGTGTCTCGCGTCAGAAAGAGAAATTCGCTGCGGAATAATCCGACGCCGCCGCCGCCGTGGGTCAGCACGGACTCCGCTTCAAACGGCAGCTCGATATTGCCCCAAAGATGAATTTCATGCCCGTCGGTGGTCGCCGCGGGTAGATCCTTTAAATTTCCCAGAGCCGTTTGAAAACTTTGATACCGTTCTTGTTTGCCGCGATACTCCTGCAGGGTGGCTTCGCTCGAATGCAAAATAACTTTACCCGAATTGCCATTGAGAATAATGGAATCGCCGTCGCGCACGCGGGCCGAGAGCTGGCCTAAACCGACCACGGCGGGAATATCGAGCGACCTCGCGAGAATGGCCGTATGCGAAGTTAAGCCGCCCATGTCTGTGGCAATGCCCTGAATGTGGCGGCGGTCAATATGCAAAGTATCGGTAGGAGACAGATCGGGAGCCACGAGAATAACGGGTTCATCGAAGCTGTGCGGAATCATGTCTCCCTCGCCTCGCAGAAAGCGCAGCAGCCGCTGCCGGATGTCACTGATGTCGGAAGCTCGTTCGCGGAACATTTCTCCCTGCTGCTTCTGCATGATTTCGATGTTTTGCCCGAGGATATCGTTCACGATATACTCCACAGAGAACTGCTCATGCTCCACGCGCGAGCGGACTTGTTCCTGAAAAACGACGTCCTCCAAGATCATCATATGGGCATCGAAAATCTTGCCGGCGGCAATTCCGGCAATCGCCAGTGCGCGTTCGCGCGAACCCTCGATAGCCGTTCGGGTTTCCGCAATCGCCTGATCGAATTTTTCCAGTTCGGACGGAACTTCGGCGGGCGCGATTTTGTGCGGAGCAACCACGACTCGCTCCGGAATGAGCAAATGGACGCGTCCGATGGATACGCCGGGCGATGCGGGGATGCCGCGCAGGACGGTTTCTATGCCGGGCGTCGTGCGAGAAGGGTTATTCTTCATTGAATTTATTGTCTATGAGTGTCTGCAGCTCGGCGCAGAGTTGATCCTCATCCTCACCGATGCATTCCATGGTTAGACGAGTGCCTTGACCGGCAGCCAACATCATGACTCCCATAATGCTTTTGGCATTCACGCGCATGCCGTCGCGGACGAGAAAGACGTCCGCCTTATATTTGGAGGCAATTTTGGTAAACTGGGCGGCGGGACGAATGTGCAGACCCAGCTTGTTCATGAGAATAAAATCTTTTTGGATCACGGCACTATCTTCTTTGAATAATTTCCGATCCGAAGTAAGGAAGCAGTAAAGCCAGACCCACAGCGGCCAGCAGTACCCAGACCACCGGTACGTTTTTTCGTATGCCGATGCAGGTGGCGAAAAAAGCGATGAGGAACTGAACTCCGTGCAGAGGATTATCGTCAGCGCGAAACAAGCTGAGTCCGCAAAGCGCGCCTGCGATCAGCGAACCAATAAAACCCAGCTTGCGGGGGAGCGCGGCCACCGCAGGCAGGTTCAATGTATCGAGAACGCGTTCGCCCCGAAGGTAGCCTGCGCGGATTCCCCAGAATCGCGTGATGAAGAGCGGGATATTATAGATCAGCAGAACGCCGGGAGCAACGATCCACCACGTTGCAATGGTCGGGGAACACACGAGAACTAAAACGCCCAGGGAAAAAACAAGCGGTTTCCAGCGATCCCAAATGAGCGAATCCCCCGTCATGCCCAGCGGCCCGCAGAGCATATTCTTCCACAGACTGAAGGACATCGGATCCCGCTCGGCATCGTCCGTTTGCAATCGTTTCAGAAGCGCGCCGATGGCCAGAGTTGCCGTAACCGGGTGGGCGTTCATATAGCCGGATGCCGCACGGACTCGACTGATTCGCTTATCGCCCTTTTTCAACCACGGCCAGATTGCAAACAAGTAGCCGCTGCCCTGCATGGTGCGATAATTGAGCGGCACCTGCAGGAAAAGGGAACGCCATACGATGCGGAGGATCTCGCCGGTCTTTAGAGCCACAAGAATCCCCCGCCGATGCTCAAGACCAAGGCGATTAAAAACCACACCAAATTCGTTTTTCGAAGAAAGCGCAGCGCGATGACGGCGGCTCCCGCACCCAACAGAGCAGGCCAGAGTCCCGACAGCGAATCGAAAAAAGGTTCTTGCGGCACTCGGGCAAGCAATAACGAACCCGTAAAATAGAAGATCGCCGTCAATAAAAATCCGGCCAAGGCGTGAACGCCGATTGCGCCGAAGAAAAGCAGATTAAAACGCGCACTTCGTCCGGCTTCAGCCGCCGCAATCAGCCGGTCGGAGACACGGGCCAGTGATTTCCGAATTAAAGCAGTTACTTCCGATCCCGCGTATGCCGCGGCAATGCCGATTAATGCCGCCGCGAGCAAAATCAACCACGGGAAGCCCGAAATTGGATCAGGGGTAAATCGGATCGCGAGTGCCGCGGCGATCAACGCTCCCACATTTCCTTCGGGAAACTTGGAGGCGCCCACAGGCAGACTGCCCAGCCAAATCAGTTGGAAAGTGATGCCGAAAAAAAGTCCGATCTCCGGTCTGCCTGCGATGATTCCCCATAAAGGACAGGCAATAAGCGGCTGACAGATCATGAGCTGGGCGATGGCGGTGGTATCCAGATAGACTACGGCTCCGACAAGAGCCACCCAGATCCAGGACATGATCAGAACTCCCGCTCGATCATGAATTCCGCCCAATCCTGCAGCAAATCGCGGTAAGGAGACGGGGGAATCTGCGCCAAATTCTGCAGCGCGTGATCCACGCGCTGCCGGGCCAAATGAGCCGTATAAGCGATGCTTCCCAACTGCGTGAACAGCAGCTTTATTTCCGCTACGTCTTCCGCACTTGCCTGCGGATTACCGAGCGTTTTCAACATGAACTTGCGCTGGGTTTGGTCGGCGTGTTGGAACGCATGTAAAACAATTAAAGTGCGTTTGCCTTCGCGGATGTCGCCCCCCACCGGTTTGCCCAGCGTTTTCTCATTCCCGACGATTCCCAATATATCATCCTGAAGTTGAAAGGCGGTTCCGCATTCGCTGCAAAAGCGGCCTAAGGCAACAGCCATCGGATGCTTGAGATCGGGGCAATCCAAACCGATACAGGCTCCGGCTTCACCACAGAACTCGTAAAGAGCGCCGGTTTTCTTCCACAGCATGTTTTCCACTTGCTCGAACGTCAGCCGTTCCACAGGCAAGCGGGAGTATTGCACGTCCAGCATTTCACCGTCCACAAGCGTGCATAAAACACGTGTGTCCAGCGTATTGATAAGCATCAGGGTGACGGCGGGATTCAGGCCGTATTTCCGCGTTAGTTCGGTCATCAGACTGATGCCCCAGCCATGCTGCACATCGCCGGCCAGAACCGCTACCGACAATCCATAATGGCGGGCTTCCGCTTCATCGTTGTCGTACAGTTCACGGGTTGACGGCTTGATCCGGAACCGCTCATGAACCGTGGGAGAACCGCGCCGAATGGGATCACGGTCAATGATATCGTCGTGAACCAGCGTCCATGTGTGAAATATTTCCGTAGCGGCGGCGGCGCAGATGGCGCGCTTCTCATCACCGCCCACGGCTCCCACGCAAAAGAGCAGAACCGCGGGGCGCAATCGCTTGCCACCCGACTCAAAATAGCAGGTCACCGCTTCCCGCATATCTTCCGGAGCAAGGCGGTTCAGGTATTCGGGCTGAGTCACGTATTCCTTGACCAGCCGGATTCGCCTCTCGATTTCTTCTTGAAATCTTTGTTTCAAATGGAGTTGAATCTTCGCGTGAAGTGTTTTAAACGCATTGGAATTGACTAATTCAAACTTTTATAATACATGAATCCTCTATCAATTGCAAGGCTTAAGGTGCGGCTGGGATTTAGGCCGATTCGCGGTCCAGACCGAGCGGGATAAAAAAGAGGCGAATATGATTCGCCTCTGAAAGACCTGCCGGTATTCGCGTTTCCGCGTTTTAACTTATCTGAAGTTTTTTCCCACAGCCAGCTCGAGAGCAATAACGGAAGACTGGTATTCGAGCGTTTTCTGCAGATGTTCGGTCTCCGCCTGCGCGTAAGTGACTTGAGCATCGCGCAGACCGAGCGCTGAAGTTGCGCCCAAACGATAGCGTTCACGTTCGAGATTTAACGTGCGCTCTGCTAATTCGCGATTGCGTCCGGTGATCTGCAACTGATTGTAGACTTTTTCCAAATTGTAATACGCATCGCGCACGGACTTTTCCAGACTGAGCTTCATCTGCCGTTCGCTTTCCACTGCCTTGTCGCGGGAAACCTTCTGCGTATGGAGATTGTATTCGCGTGTGAAACCGTCAAACAGATTCCAGCGCAGATTCAAACCGTAGTACGTGTTTTCGTTTTTAGGGTCAAGAGTCCAATTCTCATTCTTGCCGGTTTGGCGGCTGCGGGAATATTGCCATGAAAACGACAGTGAAGGAAGGTACTCCGTACGATAGACGTTTACGTTGTCCCTGGCGCGCTTTACGCTTAGCTCCGAGAGACGAAGATCGGTGCGGTATCGGTAAGCTTCCTGCACTAAGCCGTCAATCTCGAACTCGAACGGAGTGACATTGTAAGCGGTTTCCAGCGGAAAACGGCTCTTCAGATCAATGCCCAGAATCTGGTTGAGAGCTTCCGTTTGCGCTTCGAGTTCGCGCTGGGCGGACGTGATCGTGTTTTCGGCGGAGCCTAAGGCAATCTGCGCCTGCAGCACGTCCAACTCCGTCACCGCGCCGACGTCAAAACGAGCTTTGGCTAAATCGAAAGCATCTTTGCGTTGATCGCGTAGTCTTTTATCCAGATCGAGCAGCTTCTCCTGAGTGAGAACCACCATGACCTGCTGCGCGATTTGACTGGCCAACGACTTTTGTTTGTCCACCACGGAGAGGTTGTTGATCTCCTCCTGAGACTTCGCCATACGATAGAGAAAGAACCGCCGTCCGCCTTCAAAAATGGACTCGTTCAGCGACAGGGACCAACTGGAAGAGCGGCTATCGCCTTCCGGTACATCCTGACCGGGAAGTGTGTACGTGTACGGTTCAATTTTGGGATCGGACAGACTGCCGTCGGGGGCGGTGTCTCCCCATACTACGCGGTAATCGGTGAATTCCTGAGGAGTCGTGGGATACGAAGAGACGCTGCCATCGGCATTAGTAAAAGTCGGATTCCGATAGTGCGACTGCGAGAATCCCATACCGAATGAAACGGTCGGTAGAAAATTGCCGATGGCATTCATGCGCCCGATTCGGTTCAGTTGTGTATCAAAGGTTGTCTGGCGGAGTGCGGGATTATAACGAAATCCCAGCGCAACAAGCGAATCCAGCGACAGCGGAGTGTCGCTTTGAATAGTGGGAAACTGGGGATCAGCGAGAACGCTTCCCGCGAGGAGGATTCCCAGCAGCAGAACTCGAAGTCTCATGGGTGGCTTTAAGCCCTATAAATTGGGATTTTATTTCGTGAAGATAGGCAAGAACGGCATCGTGTTCATTGGGAACCCGGCCGTCAAGGATCGCATCTTCCAGTGCTGTCTTTATCTTTCCGACTAAGGGACCGGGGGTTATGTTGCAGACAGCCATGATTTCTTCCCCGCGAACGGGGCTTTGAAAAGCGCGGAGATTGTCTTTTTCGATCACTTCCGCGATGCGCGTGCGGAGCAGTTCGAATTTTTCAAGGTATCTTTTGACTTTATTAGGCTTAGAAGATGTGATATCCGCCCGGCATAGGGTCAACAGGTCTTCTAAGTCTTCATCCGCATCCACAATCAACCGCCTAACCGCGCTATCGGTAACACCCTCGTGCGTGAGATTAATCGGCCGCATGTGGAGAGCGACGATTTTCCCAAGTTTGAGGCAATCAGTTTCCGACAGCTTCAGACGGCGGGAGATCGGCTTCATCATTCGCGAGCCTAAATCCTCGTGTCCGTGAAACGTCCAGCCGGTTCCAGCCACGAATTTTTTCGTGCGCGGTTTGGCTATATCGTGCATCAACGCCGCCAGCCGCATTGCAGGATCGTCGGTTAAAAGTGCGATCTGATCCACAACTTGCAGCGTATGCTCAAAGACGTCTTTGTGATGGTGAGGTCCAATTTGTTCCACGCCCGAAAGACGGCTGATCTCGGGAAGAATTACTTCCATGACTCCGGTGAGATAGAGCAAACGGAGACCGATGGAAGGCTGCTTGGTGGAGAGCAGCTTGAAAAGCTCTTCGGTGATCCGTTCCTGGCTGATGATTTTCAGCCGGTCCACCATGCGCTCAAGAGCTTCGCGCGTTTGCTTGTCAATGGCGAATTCGAGTTGTGCGGCGAAACGAATCGCCCGCAGAATGCGCAGCGGATCTTCCGAAAATGTGCGTTCCGGTTCAAGCGGAGTACGCAGCACCTTTGCCTTCAGATCATCCACGCCGCCGAAGAGGTCAATGAGTTCTCCATAGTTTCCAGAGTTCAATCCGGCCGCCATCGCATTGACCGTAAAATCGCGCCGCAGCAAGTCCGCCTCCAATCCGGCGGGCAGAACGTGCGGCTTGCGCGAGTCTTCCTGATAGGCCTCTTTGCGTGCGGTCACAAAGTCCAACCGAAAACCGCGATAAGGCACCATCGCCGTACCGAACCGTTCAAAAATCACCGGACTTCGCACACCTAAATGCCCGGCTAATTTCTGCGAAAAAGACACGGCGTCGCCGATGACGGTAAAATCAATTTCCTTCTTGAGGGGAAGACCGAGCAAACGATCCCGCACATAGCCGCCGACTGCGAACAAGGGTATATGCTCCGCATCGGCAAAACACCCCAGTTTATCGAGAAGTTTGGAATCGGAGCGGTTAAAAACGCGGGTGGTTGTCGCGGCTCGTTTACTCACCGGATTTTTGCCCCGCTTCGGTTGAAATTCGTTCGAGTCTTTTTTTCATTTCGGCCAGCTTGCCTTTTCTCCGTTCGGCGGCGGCCGGAGTGCGAAAGGCGGAGATTCCCGCCCGCGCAAAAGCTTCGGCTTCCGCCGGTTTCCCGAGTGAATCGGCACATTGCATCAGCCGCCAGTGCAAGCCGGTGGTTTCATAGCCGTTGTTGTCCGGATGACTCGAATATTGTTTCAACAACAATTCCGCTATTTGGGCGGTTTCAGTCCACATCTCCTGGCGTTCATACATCGCCATGCGCGGCCAGAGAAAACTGCGGCTTTCCGGAAATCGTGCAAGACCGACGGATGTAATGCTGTCAACCAGCGCAAAGTTGCGGTCATCCAGCGCAAACCAAGCCATGGCGTTCAACGCGGCATAGCGGGACCAGCGTGATTTTAAGGCAGCGACCTGTAAATCCTGCCAACCTTCTTCCGCGCTGGGAATCAACGGAAGCCACGCTAATAAAGAGGCATTCCGTCCGACTGCGGAACGATATGTTCCTCTCCCGAATTGTGCATCGAAAAAAGTGGAATCCAGAGATATGGCTTCGTCAAAATCACCGCGGGCAGAAACCAATTGCCTAAGCCCGGCTACAGTCTTTCCCGCCCGGTAAAGGATTATCCCCCGTGACGATAAGGCGCTTCCCTTGATCCAAGCGATGAAGGCTGGTTCGTCCGGATGAGCTTTCCTCCATGATTCACACTGTCGGACGCACGAATCTACCAAAGAAATGAATTCCGCTTGCCCGGTTGTGTCTTCAAGATCAATTATATGACTGTATAATATAGCAATACGAGAATATGTTGTTGCCGGATGCTGAGGATAATCAGCGTAAATTATTGAACTTAACTGATGTGCCTCCGCGTAATGCCCTCCCATGAGTGTGTCCATTAGTGCCGGGAAGTATTCTATTGGCGACGTAGCGAATACCGGTAATCCGAATGCCGATGAGCATATTAATAAAACAATTAGAATAAAATATTTCAACGGATGTTGTGATGAATGGTTCATGCCAGGATGGGTGATCTGCGGTTATCTGTAGTGCTCATAGCTTAGACGAATGAAGCGGCAAATAGTTTGATGGATGAGAGGCGTGTGTGTAAAATACTGCCCATGTTCCGGCAAGAAACTAAAAGTAATAGATTAAGTTACGAGAAATTTGCAAAAAGGGCAAGATCGGAACAAATTGAAAAAATCAATAACCTTGCGGCGGCGGATAGCGGACTTGTAGTTTCGTTTGTATATTATATTGCTGACGATGAAAAGGCCCGAAACGGATAAAACTAACTGTCAAGTCATCTGACCACGTTGTATAAGCTTCCGAAGACCCCAGCACATTTGAATACGAACTTTTCGACGCGAGCCGAACGAATGATTCGTACCCGTGGGCGATCCTGGATTGTTTTCGTCATCAGCCTGCTGTTAATCCTCTGGAACGGACCCTCCTCCTTTGCTTCCGAACGTCTTACTGAATCACAATTGCCGCCATACGAGAATCGTCTGGTCGTTCTCCGGGCGCAGGCTGACCTGCAAGCTCGGAATAGCCAGCCGGTTCATCACATGCGTGACCTTCAGCGGCGGCACCGATCCGTTGTTTTCGACCTAAAAAACGCTGTTGCGAATTCACAAAGTCCGTTGATTGAAACGATAAACGCATTGCAGGCGGAAGGCGAAATCCTGAGTTATCGGCCCTTCTTCATTGTCAATGTGATTGCGGTTCGGGGAACGGCGCATGCGTTTGATTTGTTAGCCGCGATGCCGGGAGTTGACCGCGTCGAGCCGGACTACGAGATTACTTTCGTTAGGCCGGACGTGGAACCAGTCCGCGGGCAACGAACGTTGGATGATGCCGAAGCAGGATTGGGATTGCGGAGTATCCGTGCTCCGGAAGTGTGGGCGATGGGTATTACCGGGGCGGGTATTATTGTCTCTACGTTTGATTCGGGAGTCAACGGCACCCATCCCGCATTGACGACTCACTGGAGAGGAAACTGCGGTCATCCGTATTCCGAATGCTGGCTCGATCTGGCGGGTTCCACGACTACACCCACCGATGCGGTAGGGCATGGTTCGCAAACCATGGGTATTCTCTGCGGGATGGTGGAGAGAGATACCGTCGGTGTGGCCTGGGGGGCGCAGTTCATTGCCGCGCGCATCGGTATGTCCAGCAGTCCCACGATCGTCTCCACGGCGATCGAAGCATTTGAATGGGCTATTGATCCGGACGGAAATCCGGAAACATTCGAAGATATACCCCGTGTTCTTTCCTGCTCTTGGGGACTGGAATCCAGTTCAATTCAGCCATGCTACACGATCTTTAACACCGCATTGGACAATTGCGAGGCGGCGGGCATATCCATCTTTTGGGCGGCAGGGAATGAGGGCGAAATGGGGGAGCAGACGATACGCATTCCTGCGGATCGCGCTGTAACCGCCACGAATTCTTTCGCTGTGGGAGCCTACAATAACACCACCGGCTCCATTTACAGCAAATCCAGCCGCGGACCGAGCCCTTGTTCACCAGATCCTGCGTTGCAAATCAAACCCGAACTGGTTGCTCCGGGATGCAGTATCCGCAGCACGTGCCTCGGAACAACGTATGCCTTAGGAACAGGGACCTCGTTCGCAGCCCCGCATGCGGCAGGGACGGCGGCTTTGATGCTGGAAGCCAATCCGCTGCTTACGCCCGATTCTTTGAAAAAGATCATGCTGCTGACGGCCGTAGATTTGGGGGTGGATGGTGAAGATAACACATATGGTTATGGTCAGATAGACGCCTATGCGGCTGTGATGGGCGCTTTAGGAGGTATAGGGTGGGTATCCGGACAGGTATCCGATGTCTACGGCTTCAACCTTGCCGCTGTCGTGACGATTGCCGGAAATCCGCAGTGGTGCAAATGCGACAGCAATGGATTCTTCACTCTGCCTGTTCCGGCGCAATGGCCGTTTGTTTTACAGATACATTCGCCGACCTATGACACGACGAGAATACCTTTGAGCATATTACCGGGAGACACGCTGTCTCTGGAAGTTATTCTCAATCTGTCGAGTACCTGCGGTCTGCTGCGGGGAACGGTTACGACATGTCTCGGTCAATCCGGTGCAGGTTCTCAGGTCTGGGTATCCGATCCGGCCATCCCCGTTTGCGAGGCCGACGCAAACGGATTCTTTCATACCACCCTTCACGCCGGCACCTATAGCGTGCATGCATCGAACGGCTATTGTGCGGAAGGAATCGTCCCGGCGATTGAAGTGTACGGAAGAGGAGCTACCGATATCGAGATCATTCTCCCGGTCAATCCAAGTCATCTGTGCAGCAACCGGGACAGCTACGGGTATCAAGTCTGCGATGATTACGATCCCGGTGGTCCGGTATATAAATGGAAGGAAATCGTTCCGTCGGCGGGCGGCAAGGGGATCATTCACAATCTCAGCAACGATGCGGCGGCCGCTTTGGCCGCGCCGTTTCCAATACGGTTTTACGGAGTGACACGAAACCGGTTGTACCTGAATTCGAACGGCAACGCGAGTTTCATTAATCCGTTCCTCGAATACACGAACACGACGTTGCCGCGGGGCATGGCTCCCGTCATCTATCCGTTTTGGGATGATCTATGTGACAATTTGGGCGGAGATATCTGTTCCTATTATGAACCGGCAGAGGCCGCGTTTATTCTGGAATGGAAAAACGTGCCTCGTTATGACGGCCAGGGGAATGAGACATTCCAATTAGTTATTTACGATCCGGCAGTGTATCCCACGACCACCGGAGATGCCGTTTTAGAGTGCCGGTATGAGGAATTATCCGAAAAAAACGGGTGCACCGTGGGTATCGAAGGGTTATCCGGCACGGGTTCTCTGCAGTACGCATATAATGGAGCTTATCCCGCGCACGCCAATCCAATCCAGAATGGCAGGGCCATTCGTTTCACGGCGGGAGACCGGCTGCCCGGTACTCCGCATCTGGAGCTTCTCAATCCGGTTCTTGATCTGTCCGCGGCGGCGGGAGTCACCGTTGATACGGCAATCGTAATCAGGAATACGGGAACGGCTCCGGCGGGATTCGCCGCGAACATTGTTGGAGAAATAATCGGAAATTATTCCTGGACCAGCTCGCGCCTAACCGGAGGTCCGGCTTATCAATTTACGGACATTTCCGGTTTGGGAGTGAATCTGGGGATTGCCCGCGACGATACCACGACCGATACGCAAATTCTGCCGTGGTTGTTTCCGATGTATGGCCGATATTTTGACCGTTTAGTGGTATGCTCCAATGGATATCTGTCGTTTGTCTCCTGGAATAACGACAGATCGTGGAATCCGAATCCGCTCAGCGATCAGCATGATCCGTACTATTTGCTGTCTCCCTATTGGGTGGATCTGGACATCACTTCGGGCGGAGCGGTACTGAAGTACTATGATGCGGCGCAAAACCGCTTTATCATTCAGTGGAATCAGATTCGCCGCTATCACGAGAGCGGAGCCAATACGTTCCAGACTATTCTCTACCCGGACGGCATGATCGAATTCGTGTATGCCGCCATGTCTACGCCGCTCAATAACGGCACGGTGGGCGTGAAGGGTAAAAACGCGGCGGAAGTGGTTCAGTTGGCTTATTGCCAGGCCTTTTTACAGAGTAATACATTAGTGCGATTTTATTGTCCTGATACGGCGAGTGTCCGTTGTACGATGCAGGATCATCAACAGGGAGTAATCGGCGGGCAGGATTCGCTGAGGATTCCGCTGAAAATTCAGAACCGGACTTTGAGTTTTGGTGAACGCTCCTGGCCGATCGGAATCCGATCCACCGATCCGCAATCGCCAGAGCTTTTAGTGCAGGTCAATATGCAGAGCATGCCGGCGGCGGATAATCTGCATCTCCTGATTATTCCCGATGTAGACGGCATCCGGTTGATTTGGGATCGCGTTCCGGCACCGCGTTATTGCGTATACAGCGGAGCATCCCTTGATGCGCCGCTGGATTATCGGGAGGCATCGGTCACGGATACTTTTATTACGCTGCCGTATCAAGACCGGCACATTCGGTTTTTCGACGTTCGGTTGTGCGATGAACCCTAAAGCCTGCATCCGTGTTCGGAAACAGACTGGAAATGGAGAATGCTCTTGCGGAGAATTATTTGTGTACTTTTTTTGACCGCACTTCCCTTGTTTGGGAGTCTTGTCGTTTATGCCGGATCCGAATACCGCCATCATGCATTAGTTAAAGTAGACGTCGCATCGGACGTGCGCCTCAAGGAGTTGCTCTCCCTGCAGTTGGATGTTGTTCCGGGTCCTACAAAATACGAACCCATGATTGTCGCTCGGCCCGAAGATCTTGATCTGCTGAACCGGGCGGGATTTCGACATGAAGTGATTCATGAGGATCTGGAACGATTCTATGCCGATCGGGCGCGGGACGAAGGGCATTTGGATGATATGGGCGGATACAAAACATGGGCGGAAATCATAGCGGTCCTGGATTCCATGCACAGCCGATTCCCGGCCATAACCACCGCGCGTTTTTCCGTCGGAACCAGCATCGAATCGCGCGACTTGTGGTGTTTGAAGATCAGCGATAATCCGGATGTGGATGAGGATGAGCCGGAACTATTTTATAATGCATTGATCCATGCTCGCGAGCCGGCGGGTATGGAAGTCGTTATTTACTTCATGAATTATCTGCTCGATAATTACGGGACGAATCCGCAGGTTACGGAAATTGTGAATAATCGGGAACTCTTTTTTGTTCCCTGTGTCAATCCCGACGGCTATGAATACAACCGCCAGACCAATCCGAACGGCGGCGGCATGTACCGGAAAAACCGCCGTCTCAACTATGATGGCAGCTACGGGATAGACCTGAACCGAAACTGGGGATATACCTGGGGCTTGGATGACGAAGGGTCATCGGGAGATCCCAGCGATATTACGTATCGTGGCGCGGCGGCCTTTTCCGAACCGGAAACGGCCGGACTGCGCGATTTCATCAACGCGCGCCATTTCGTCGGCAGTATAGACTATCATACATATTCAAACCTCGTACTCATTCCATGGGGAACCAACTATTTCCACGGAACGGGGATCACCGAGGACGACGTGGAATTCCGTTTAATTGTAGACTCCATGGCGACGGCTATTCAAAGCGTCAACGGCGTGTCCTATGAGGTCGGCACCGCATGGGAGCTGCTTTACAATACAAACGGCGGTTCCTTCGATTGGGAGTACGGGGATACCACGCAGCATCAGAAAATGTATTCCGTGAGTACGGAAGTGGGTAATCAAACCGACAATTTCTGGCCTGCGCCCAGCCGCATTATTCCCCTCGCGGCGGAAAATCTTCAGGCAAATCTGTTTTTCGCGCGGTATGTCGGCACGCTTGGACAAGCGCCGCCTGTGACCGTTGTCACTCCGATGGATTTGGATATCGCTGTCGGGACAACAGAGACAACGACTCGAGAAATCTATGTGAGTAACAACGGCGGCCGGGACATGGCCTGGACGGCGGTATTTGCCAATGGTGCGGCCACAAGGGATACAGGCGGTCCGGATGCTTTCGGCTATCATTGGCAGGATTCCGAAGAAGCCTGCGGCCCGGCTTATCAGTGGTTGCCGATTTCTACGTTGGGGACTCCCTTGACTTTCGGTACAACCGAAGGAGACGCCGTCCGCGGCCCGTACGCGTTGGGATTCGATTTTCCTTTCTATGGACATCTTTACAGCCGGCTGTGGATTTCCGCAAATGGCTGGATCAGCTTTATAGACAGTACGTATACGAGTTCTTCCAATCGGGCTCTGCCTTCGGTGTCCGGCCCGGCGGCCGCGATTTGCGGCTGGTGGGATGATCTGAAGCCACAGCTTGCCGGAACGAATATTCGTTTCTGGACGAATGGAGTGGATTCCGCCGCGGCACATTACGAAAACGTCCGTGCCGGCACATCGCCGCAAGGAACATACAATTTCCAAATCCTGATTACATCTAACGGCGATATCCGGATATTTTACGGCAATATGGGCACTCTTCGTTTGAATAGCGCGACCATCGCCATTCAGAATGATACGCGCTCCATGGGCTTAACCATATTATCCAATCAAACCGGTGTCGGCAATAATATCGCCCGCAGATTTGCGACGGGACCGCGTTGGATTTCCGTCAGCCCATCCAGCGGAATGCTGCCGCCCGGTCAAACCGACACGCTGAGATTACTCGTGGACGGCAGTCTGCTTTGTGGAGAAATCTCGCATTCGGCGCTGGAAATACACAGCAACGATGTGATCACGCCGGTAGTCAGTGTGCCGATTATGGCAACTTCCGCGATTCCGGAATCGCCCATGGGATTGACGGCATATTGGACCTCCGAAGGTATTGAGTTGCGCTGGAATCCGTCGGGGTTTGCTTTGGCCTATGTTATTGAACGAGCCGATTCCGTTACCGGTGAATTTGATTCTATCGGTACCAGCGATACGACAATATATGTTGATACGGAGGCTGTAGCTGAGCCGGGACCGTTCTTTTATCAAGTCAAAGCAGTTTCGGGATTTGCTTTTCCGCCGGATCTCCCCATTTCAGTGGATCGTCGAGATCAGCGATAAGCGCTGATCTCTTGGTTTTCATGCTATTGTGAAGGGACACGCAAGTGCCCCTTCCTTTTTTACACCTCTTTGCGAGTTACCTGTGGATTTACTATCTTGAAGGCCCGCATTTTCCCCTGTTGATTCAACCAGAAATTCCCATGAAATTCCTTTCCGTCTTCTTGTTGGTTATTATTTTTCTATTTGCAGGGCCGCTTTCGCACGCTGCCTCGCCCCAACCTGCATGGGCTCCGCATGTAATGGTTTCCAGTGCGGATTCCTTGGCTACGGAGGTCGGTCTGGATATCCTGCGGCAGGGCGGAAATGCGGTGGATGCCGCTGCGGCCGTGGCTTTAGCCTTGGGAGTGACGGAAGGTTATTCCAGCGGCATCGGCGGCGGTTGTTTCATTTTAATTCGCATGGCGGACGGAACATCCGTTTGCATTGACGGCCGGGAAACGGCTCCCGCGCTTGCCACGCGCAAAATGTATGTGCCGCGCGATACGACGCAGGCTTCCACACTTTCCACGGAAGGTGTCTTGGCGGCGGCCACACCCGGGGAGCTTGCCGCCCTTGATCTGGCTGTGCGGACCTATGGCCGGCTGCCTTTTGCGGCGGCATTCAACGGAGCGGTTGCTCTGGCCGACACGGGATTTATTGTCAATCGCCGTTACGCGCGGTCTTTGAATTCAAATGCCGATCTACTCGGCAGATTCCCCGGAACCAAAGCTGTTTTCTTCCGGAATGGAGTGCCGCTGCGTTTTCAAGATCGTTTGGTTCAGACTGATTTAGCGAACACGCTGCGGCGCGTCCAGACCGGCGGGATTGAAGCATTTTATACGGGGGATGTACCACGAATAGTCGAAGAGCACATGAAGGCAAACGGCGGAATACTCAGTAAAAAAGATTTTGCCGGTTATCAGCCTTTAACGCGGGAGCCCGTTCGCGGCGACTATAAAGGTTATCAGGTGCTATCCATGCCGCCTCCCAGTTCGGGCGGAGTGCATTTGATACAGATTCTCAATTTACTCGAACCGTTCGATTTGAAATACTGGGGAGCGGGTTCATCGGAAGTTGTGCATATCATTGCCGAGGCCATGCAGATTGCCTTTGCGGATCGCGCGGCATTATTGGGCGATCCGGTTTTTGTGAAAGTGCCGGCTGCGGGTTTAATCAGCAAAGACTATGCGGATGCGCAAAGATCAAGAATCAACCGGCTTACGCATGAACCATTACCCGGCGCGGGCAATCCCTGGGCTTATTCTCTGGAAGCAGATTCCCTGCCGCCGCTGAAACATACGACGCATTTATGTGTGGTAGATTCGTTCGGCAATGCCGTTTCGCTGACTGCGACGGTTAATACTCCGTTCGGCAGCGGCGTGATCGTTCCCGGATTAGGATTTCTCTTGAATAATGAGATGGATGATTTTGTGACCTGGCCGGGAAAACCGAATTACTTCGGTTTAGTGGGCAATGAGGCCAATGAAATTCAGCCGGGCAAGCGGCCGCTATCCTCCATGTCGCCGACAATTTTACTGCGGGATGGAAAACCGTTCATTATTGCGGGAAGCATGGGCGGGCCGCGGATTATTACCAGCGTTGTTCTGGCTCTGATCAACATGCTCGACTTTGGCATGACCAGTCAGGAAGCGATGGACTTTCCGCGTATTCATCAGCAATGGATGCCGGATGTTCTCTATATGGAACCGGAATATCCTTTTGATGTTCTTTCTGCATTGCGAGCCAAAGGGCATACAATCCGTCAGCAGAATCGTTGGGCGGCGGCTACGGCAATTATGGCCGACACCGCCCGTTCCGGTTGGTGGGGCGCGTCAGACAGCCGAGTGAACGGATTTGCTAAAGGTTTCTGAGTTCTATAGGGAACAAACATTTCCCCAAAACGTCGAAGATAGTTGACAATTCCGCCGGAATTCTGTATATTGATTACAACTTCAACTTAACCCACTCCACATATGTCAAAGATCGGTGACCGTATTCGGCAAGCCCGCAAGAAAGCTGGGCACTCGCAGGAGACTTTGGCGGATCGGATAAACGTTAATCGGTCCTATCTGTCTCTGGTGGAAAACGGAAAGTCGTCTCCCACTTTTGAATTTCTTGACAAGGTGGCGGGAGGATTGGAGATTGCCGTGGAAGACCTCGTGCTGGGGCACGAAATCAGCGGTTTAGTAACCGTGGATGAGGCGCAAGGCCCGGTTTATGAAGGGCTGGCGGAACTGTTGGCGGATCACGAACAAATGCTGCTGATGAATCCGGCGCCGGATGAATTGAGCGTGCTTAAAAACATCCGCGTGGATTCACGGTACCGTCCCTCGAAAAAGTTCTTCATCGAAGCGCTTCTCGATTTTCGCAAGAATCGAATTGCCCGGTGAACGAACGCGCGGAATAGGTGCACTGTAAACGATTTCAATAGGTCAAAAAACTCATTCGGGAGGAGAAGAGACCGATGAAGTACTCGACAGGTTTAAAAGACGGGATTGTGGTATTCGCATTAAAGGGCAAGATCATGGGCGGGCCGGAGTCCGCGGAATTCCACGATGAGTTGAAAAAAGCGGTTGTGGCCGGACAACACAAACTCATTCTGGACTTGGGTGAAGTGGAATGGATGAACAGTTCCGGCTTGGGATTGTTGATTTCCGCTTTGACGACCACCCGCAATTCCGGAGGCGAACTCAAACTGGCCCGCGCCACCGACAAGATCACGTCGCTCTTGGTGATTACCAAACTCAATTCAGTATTCGAAACTCATTCCACGGTTGACGCCGCTGTTGCCAGCTTCAAGTAATTCTACGGAGACATCGCTGATTCACGATCTTCTGCATGCGGAATCCCCGTCTTCGGCTTCGCGGGCGTCCTTTGGCGACCGATTGGAGTTATTGGGCGAACGCCTTCATGAGCTGGCGGATCTGAGTGGTCGCTTGGTTCAGTCGCTGCGTGACGGCCGGACCGATACAGACCTTGCGGACCGTTTTTTAACGGTCTGGCGCGAGGCGGTTCGCGGCGAAGCCGTGCTGGAACTCTTTCGCGAAGTCGAGCGTGAGCGTCAGGAGAATCAGACGCTGATGGAAATCAGTATGAAGCTCTCCAGCTCATCCGCGATTGAGGATGTTCTGCACACCATTCTCGATTCCCTTAGGCAGGTCGTGAATTTTGACGCGGCCGGTATTTTCGTCTACAACCGCGAGATGGGACAGCTGGAAATAGACATGCTCGTGGGGTACGAGAAATCCGAACGGCAGAAGCTTCACCAGAAATTTCAGGAAGGCGTGAAAATCGGCCATGGGATCGTAGGCACGGTCATTCAGACCGGGCAGCCCATTTATGACCCGGATGTTCGCAAGGATCGGCGTTATATTGCGGCCAGAGAAGGCACTCTTTCGGAATTGGCCGTGCCGATTCTGCTGCGGGGTGAAGTCATCGGTGCGCTGAATCTGGAAGCGGACAGGATGGACGCTTTCAGTGAACGGGACTTGCGCAGCCTCACGACTTTTTCCAACCATGCGGGAGTGGCTCTGGAGCGCGCGCGCGCCGACCGGATTCGCCTGCACTCGCGCCGCATGCAGGAAGAAATTTCGCTCGCTCGGAAAATCCAAGCCTCCTTCTTGCCTACAAAAACACCCGATTTTGCACCGTATGATTTGGCGGGCACGAATTTCCCATCCAGTGAAGTCGGCGGAGACTATTTCGACTTCATCCCCATCACGCAAACCGACATGGGAGTGGCGGTCGGCGATGTCACGGGGCATGGGGTGGGAGCGGCTCTCTTGATGGCGAATTTCCGGGCTTGTTTGCGCATCGAATCGCGCAACAATTTTACGGTTCGCGCCATCCTTTCCAAAGTCAACGATTATCTCTACGAGACGAACTTGCCGGAGAGCTTCGTCACCGCCGTATATGGAGTACTGGACCGGCAGAATCACATGTTCAGCTATGCGAATGCCGGACATAACCCGCCGTTTCGCATGCGCCGGGACGGCAGTATCGAATGGCTGCAGGTTGGCGGTCTGCTACTGGGAGCGTTTCCCAACGTGGACTATGAGGAAACGGCGATCCGGCTTGAACCCGGCGATATTCTGGTTTTTTATACGGATGGTGTGACCGAAGCCTATGACAGTGCGGGCAGCGAATTCGGGATAGACAGACTCACGTCTTTAGTCCGCGAACTGCGCGATTTGCCCGCAGGAGAGATGGTTCGCCGCATTAGTGATTCCGTCCACCAATTTCAGATGGTGGATTCCGTACAGGATGATTTGACCATTTCGGTAATCAAATATGTCTGAACCGCAAGCCGTGGAAACCCTTTGTTTACCGTCTTCATTGGATCAGCTTGAGCAGATAGATCAAGTCGTGGAGCGCATGGCGCGCGAGATGGGCTTTGCCGAGGAAGTGCGCTCGGATCTGGGAATATGCGTTACGGAAGCGGCAGGCAACGCCATCGTTCATGCTCACGGCGAACGGGCGGAAATTCCCGTCGAAATTTGCATCGAGCGTTATGCCGACCACATGCAGATTTCCGTCAGGGATCATGGCCCCGGTTTTTATTCGCAGGAGATCCCGGATCCCACGCTGCCCGAAAATCTGTTGAAGGATCACGGGCGGGGTCTTCATTTAATCCGTGCCTTGATGGATCATGTGGAGATTCGACGACTGCCCGACGGCATGCAGATTATCATGATTAAAAAACTGCCGCTTGCCTCATGAAAACCGCGATCTACCCCGGAACCTTCGATCCGATCACGTTCGGCCATTTAGATGTTATCCGCCGCGCCTCCGAATTATTCGATCGGGTGATAGTGACTCTTGCCGCCAATTCGGCAAAGACAACCTTTTTCACGCTGGAAGAGCGCCGCAAGCAAGTTGAGGAAGCCGTTCGCGAGATTCCCAATACGGAAGTGGCCGTGTGCCGCGGTTTAATCGTGAATTTCGCCGTGGAGCACGGAGCCGTGGCCATCATTCGCGGTGTTCGCGCCGTGTCGGATTTCGATTATGAGTTTCAAATGGCTCTGACCAACCGCAAATTGGCGGAAAAAGTAGCAACGGTTTTCTTGCTTCCTCATGAAAGATATTCGTATTTGAACAGTTCCATTGTTCGCGAGGTCGCGCGGCATGGCGGGAAAGTGGATTGTTTCGTTCCTGCACCCATCGCAAAGGCTTTGGCGGAAAAATTTCGCATGGAGGGAGCATGATTCTCCGGATCGGTTTGGATCTCGAACCCGGTCTTCACATCGCTCGTGCCGTGCCCGATTTGGATCTGCTGGATATCGCCTATGGAGCCGTTCACGGCGGTGCGCAGATTATCATGCTGCCCGTTTCAGCGTTTGTAACCTCCGCCTCGTATACTCCCGATCTCTTCCGGCGGCCCGGATTGCCTGTGTTGGCCGTGAAGACCGAAATCGAAGACTTGGATCGCATCTCCGGATTAGGTTCCGCTCCCGATCGCATCTTTATTACCGGTGAACGAGGCCGTCCGGTGGAAGATCTTGCCCGCGTGGCCGCGTTCATGGCGCGCACGGGCGGCACCGATCAGGAAATTGCCGTGTTGATCGAACCGGAAGCCGCGCCTTTGAAGGAAATCTCGCGGTTGCGCGCACACTGGGCGGTCTTCTCAACGGAAAGAGTGTTCGGTCTATCCACTCTGGCCGAAACGCAGGAGGAAATTGCTCGCTTAACCTCCGCGACGCTGGCCGCATCGCATGTTCGCCTCCGCACGGCGTTGTTCGGCCCGACCGGACGGCACTTGCCGCAAGCCTTGTCGCGCATTCCCAACGTCGAAGAAATCTATCCCACTCCCGACCTCTGGGCTATGGCCTTGCGATCAGGGTGGGGGCAAGCGGTGTCCGAATACCGCAGTCTTTTAGGTTGAGCGGCGCATGAATCGGCGCGCTTGGGCGTGGCTGATTATTATTGTCGGGATGATCGTATCCCGTGCCGGCTTTTTAGAAGACGTCGTTTATAATATTGATGAAGCGGAATACGCGGTAGCAGCGGATGCGCTCGATCAAGGCTGGCTGCCCGGAGTGGATCTACTCGGCACCACCAAACCGCCGGGTATTGTCCTCTTTTTCAAATTGCTCTTTCTCATTTTCGGCAGGTCTTTAACGGTTATTCATGCCGCTCATATTCTGCTGATGATCGCGGCCGGAATGCTGGTGGTGGAACTGGCTATCGCCCTTTGGGATCGCTCAGCGGCTATTCCCGCGGCGATGCTGTTCTGGATGGTTGCGAACAGTTTTAATATTCCGCATGAGATCATTGCCCTCAATGTGGAATCGCCCGGCATCGTTTGTATTGCGGCTGCTCTCTGTCTGGTTTGGTCGAAGCCGAACAACCGGAATGCATTGATCGGTGCGGGTGTACTACTTGGATTGGCGACGATTTTTCGGCAAAGCTTTCTTGCATTCGCCTTGCCGACGGCTGCCGCTATCTGGTTCAGATTTACCGACCGCGTTCGCGGAATCATCCTCGCTTTCGCGGGATTTGTGTTTATCTGGCTGCCGATTCTAATCTGGTACGGAGCTAAAGGCGGTCTGGGTTGGGCATGGGATTCGTGGATCCGATATCCCATGACCTATGCCGCTGATACAGGCTGGAGCGGGTTTCTGCAGGCGCTTTATTTGAACTCAGCGGATTTTTGCCTGCAAGTGTTTGTGCCCGTGATTATGGCGTTAGGCGGTGTCGTTTTACTTTGGAAGGAACGGCATACGCCGCGCGCGCAGTTCTTATTCCTACTCGGAATTGCCTCCTTCGCTGCGCTGTGTTCCGGCTCGCGTTTCTTCGGCCATTATTGGATTCAGACTTTTTCGGTTCTGGCGTTATGGGGGATCCCTGCGTGGTTCGCTTTCGCACGCAGCAGTCTGGCAAAAAAATGGATTCTCGGAGCGGCTCTGTTCATCGGCTGCGCCGTTGCGCTGCTGCACTTTCCCACGTGGAGATATTGGGACGACTACGCGCCGCCGCGCGGCATTTCGTTTTTCGCGCTGGGAAAAGAGCAGGAAGAATTGGCGGTCGGGGCGTTTGCTCGCGAACACACGAAGCCGGACGAAACCATTGCCGTTTGGGGCTATTGTCCACAAATCTATTATCACGCGCATCGCTTGCCGGGCGTTCGCGATTTTCTTTGCCATTACATTACGGGATTTTCTCCCGGCACGTTCTCTCCGTTCGAGGAGCGCGCCCGACGGGCGTTCGGTCATCCCCGCGCGCAGCAGATGTTCATCGAAGATCTGGAACGCCGCGAGCCGAAATATGTTTTTGATCTCGTACAGATAGACAACTACACGTTTACGTTTTTCAATTATTCGCTGCGCACCTATCCCGAGCTGGCCGACTACCTCCGCCAAAACTATCTTCCCGAAGGGGAGATCGGCCGTGTTCCCGTCTATCGCCGCCGCACGCCGGAAGATCAGTGGTGGCCGACCAAGCAAGACATCGAATAAAAATAATCCGGAGCCGTCATGCCTGAAAAACTGATCGCCAAATTCCCGGAAATAGAATGGATTACCGACGTGGGAGTGCGTCATAAAACCGTCGCGGCTTTTCAGGAAGCTTTGAGCCTCGGCGGATGGACGCTCGATGATCTCGATCGCATTCCGTTCACGCTGATTATTCCCAACTGCAAGGTGAGCCTGCTGACGCACATGCGAGCCGTCGTACAAACGTCCATGAAGATCGCCGACGTCATGGATGCCACCTACAATGAATTCTTCCGCATTGACCGCGATATTCTGGTGAGCGGAGCCGTTCTGCATGACGTGGGCAAGCTCATGGAATACACCGAGACCGAGAAGGGCTTTGTGAAAAGCCACAACGGAAAAATCATGCGTCATCCTTTTTCCGGCGCCGGTCTCGCACTTAAGCACGGCTTGCCCGTGGAAGTCCAGCACATCATCGCAACGCACGCGCACGAAGGCGATGGAGCTTTCCGTTCGCCCGCGTCGGTGATTATTCACCACGCCGATTTTATCAATTTTGAACCGCTGCGCGATTTGCTGAAATAAATGATCCCGCGTGGATCATTCTCCGATTTAACCGCTTTGGAGACGTGAATTCCTTCACGACATGTTCATGAACATCCCCGTAGAACCCTTCCGCATCAAGACCGTCGAACGCATCCGTCAGACAACCCGTGAAGAACGTGAAGCCTATCTGAAGGAAGCCGGTCTCAATGTTTTTGCCGTTCCTTCCGAATCCATTTTCGTAGATTTGCTGACTGACAGCGGCACCTCCGCCATGAGCGATCAGCAGTGGGGCGGACTTCTGACGGGCGATGAAGCCTACGCGGGCTCGCGCAGCTTCTATCGCTTTGAAGCCGCCATTCGCGACATCACGGGCTTCCCGCAAGTCATTCCCACGCATCAGGGCCGCGTCGCCGAGAACTTGTTGTTCTCTACGATATGCCGTCCGGGTATTACGATTCCGAACAACACGCATTTTGACACGACGCATGCCAACGTTGCGGCCAACGGCGCGGATGCTTTGAATCTTCCCGTGCCCGAAGCGCTGCATCCGGAAACCGAGCATCCGTTCAAAGGCAACATGAATCTGGAAGCTCTGGAGAAAGTGCTCACCGAGCGTAAAGGTTCGATTCCGTTGGTGGCGATGACGGTGACCAACAACTCCGCCGGCGGCCAGCCCGTGTCCATGGAAAACATCAAGGCTACATCGCAAATCTGCCGCAAGCACGGTGTGCCTTTCTTTTTCGACTGCGCGCGCTATGCAGAAAACTGCTGGTTCATTCATGAGCGCGAAGCGGGCTACAAAAATAAAAAAGTGATTGACATTGCCCGTGAGATGTTCAGCTATGCCGACGGCTGCTGGATGTCCGCGAAGAAAGATGCGCTTGTGAATATCGGCGGCTTTCTTGCTATGAAGGATGAAAAGCTCGCGCAGACTCTCCGGAATAAATTAATTCTGATTGAAGGTTTTCCCACCTATGGCGGGTTAGCGGGACGCGATCTGGAAGCCATTGCCATCGGCCTCTATGAAGGATTGGATGAGGACTACCTCAAGTATCGAACCGAGCAAGTCCGCTATTTAGGCGAAATGCTGATGGCCGGAGGTGTTCCTCTGGTGAAGCCTATCGGCGGACATGCGGTTTTTATTGATGCTCTGGCGTTTTGCCCGCACATTCCACAGTCTGAGTTTCCCGGTGTGGCTTTAACCGTGGCTCTCTATCGCGAAGCGGGAATACGTGCGGTGGAAATCGGTTCAATGATGTTTGCCGAAAAGGATCCGAAAACCGGTAAGGTCGAGTATCCGCCGCTGGATTTAGTCAGGCTGGCAATCCCGCGTCGCGTGTATACGAATACGCACATGGCTTATGTGGCGGATGCGATTGTTGCGGTTTACAAGAATCGCGATAAGCTGCGCGGCTTGCGCTTGACCTATGAAGCGCCGATGCTCAGGCATTTCACGGCGCGTTTAGAGGAAGTTTGATTGCCTGATAGAACGGTATTTATCACGGGCTGTTCCACCGGCATCGGCCGCAGCGTGGCTCTGCTTTTTGCGCAGGCCGGCTATCGCGTGGTCGCTACGGCACGAAAATTGGAAGCGATTCAGGATTTGGAGGAGATCGCCTCTCGCGAAAAACTGACGTTGTACATCACGACCTGTGATGTCACTTCGGAATCTTCGCTGCTTGCCGCCGTGGAATTCGCTCATAGCGCATTCGGTGATATTCATGTTCTGGTGAACAACGCAGGCTACGGTTCAATGGGTTTGCTGGAAGCCGTTCCGCTATCCGAAGCCCGCCATCAGTTCGAGGTTAATGTTTTCGGAGCCATGCGGTTGATACAGCTCATCGCACCGGATATGCGCAAAGCGGGATGGGGGCGGATTGTCAATGTCTCTTCTATTGCAGGCCGAATCCTGATACCGCTCGGCGGCTGGTATTCGGCCTCGAAGTTCGCATTGGAAGCGCTGAGCGATGCTATGCGCATGGAATTGGAGCCGTTCGGAGTGCAGACGGTTTCCATACTGCCCGGCCCGGTGGAAACAGGATTTATGAGCAATCTGAATATCGTTCCTCCGAAGGCCGACTTTCCGCGTTTCTACCATGAGCTGTACGAACGATTGAAAAAACGGCGCAGTGAGCGGCATTTTGAGATTTCGGCGGATAAGGTTGCCTACGTCATCTTGCGCGCATGCGAGCGAAGAAGACCTAAACCGCGCTACGTGTTGACCGTGCCCGCGCGCGTCAGTTCGGTAATCCGGCCGTTTTTCACGGATCGCGCATGGGATCGCATGATAAAATTCTTCTATGGTGTAAGCAGAATATCTGTGGAGCAGGAGAGGATGGATTCGTGAGCGGAGTTCGAGCGGTTTTCTTTGATCTGGATGGTACGATTATAGATTCCATGCCCGCTCACCACAAAGCATGGACCTCCATCTTGCGTGAATACGGAATCGTGCTGGATGATTTATATATTGAGTTGCATGAAGGGGAGAAGGCGGAAGACACGATTTTCCGTCTGGCGGACGAACATGGATTGCCGCTTTCGCGGGACGAACTTCGCACATTAATCGAAAGCAAGCGCACTCTCTACCGCACGATTGCTCCACACGGCTTGATTCCCGAAGCGCGAAAGCTTATTGACGAACTCATCCTGCGCGGCGTCGAATGCGACATCGTTACGGGTTCTATCCGTTCCAACATGAACGGTGTGGTAACTCCCGAGGAGCTGACCCTTTTCCGTCACATTATCACCGCCGATGATTATTCCAAAGGAAAACCGCTGCCCGATCCGTATCTGATCGCCGTCGAGCGCTCCGGTTTTCGCGCGGAGGAATGTCTCGTACTTGAAAATGCTCCGTTGGGAATCCAATCTTCCCGCGCCGCCGGTTTGCGCACCGTGGCGATCACGCGGACGCTGCCCGCCGAATATCTGCATGAGGCGGACGCAGTGATTCGAAATTACGATGAATTGTTGACCCTTTTATAAATTTCCGCGAGGAAAAACGATATGCACGTAACCACGCCAAACCTGATTACGATTGAGCGGCACATTCTCGATCAGGAGCGACAGAATCCGGAAGCGACCGGACAGTTCACGAGATTGCTCTACCAACTCGCCTATGCCTCTAAAGTCATCAACCGGGAAGTCCGCCGCGCCGGTTTGATTGACATTCTTGGAACGACCGGCGATGTAAACGTTCAGGGAGAGGCCGTTCAAAAGCTGGATGCGATCGCGCAGGAAACGTTTTTTAATGCGTTTGATCACATCGGTGTACTCTGCTGTATGACGTCGGAAGAAGTGGAAGACATTATTAACATTCCGGCGCAGTTCGACTTGGGCAAATACACACTCGCCTTCGATCCGTTGGATGGTTCGTCCAACATCGCCGCAAACGTCAACATCGGAACGATTTTTTCTGTCCATCGCAAGATTACTCCGGGACGGGACGGCAGGGCGGAGGACTTGCTTCAACCGGGTCGGCGGCAGGTCATGGCCGGCTATGTCATGTACGGATCGTCCACCATGCTGGTCTACACAACCGGTAAGGGAGTCTACGGCTTCACGCTCGAACCCTCCATCGGTGAATTCCTGCTTTCCCATCCCGATATCCGCGTTCCCGAACACGGCAACGTCTTTAGCTGCAACATGGGCAACTACGGCCATTGGAGTGAAGGAACCCGCAAGTACGTGGACAATCTGATTGCCCCGGATGCGCATCCCGGACAGACTTATACCAGCCGCTACATCGGTTCTTTAGTGGCGGATTTCCACCGCACCTTGCTCTACGGCGGCATCTTTATGTACCCCGTGGACTATAAAGACCCCAAGAAACCCAAAGGCAAGCTCCGCATGTTGTACGAAGCCTCGCCGATGTCCTTTATCATGGAGCAGGCGGGAGGCGCGGCCACGAACGGTATCGAACCGATTCTGGATGTTCAACCCAAAGGCCTTCACGAGCGCACGGCCCTCTTCATCGGATCCCGACAAGAGGTTACCGAAGCCGGAGAGTTCATCCGGCAGTTCGGATAAGATAACATCGGAATTTTCGAAATACCCAATACACACAAATCCCAGCCTTTCGGCTGGGATTTTGTTTATTCCGGTAATAAGGATGATAGATCAGACTATTTCAGCAGCACAACCTTCTGCGAAACGGTGGTTCCGGCCGCATCAAGACGAATCAGATACACGCCGCTGGAAATCCCCGATGCATTCCATTGAACCCGGTGTTCGCCTGCGATCACATGGTTATTGACCAGATCAGCCACATGCTGTCCGGCAATATTGTAAACCGCGAGAGTGATGTCTCCGCTGACCGGAACCGTGTAGCGGAGCGTGGTCGCCGCATTGAACGGATTCGGATGCGCGGGCATCATCTGCAGCCGGTTGACAACAGCCGGGGGTTCCGTTACTGCCGTAACCGTCTGACCCATTCGCACGGTCAGCAAGTGCCCGATCTGCGACGGCACGATGTCGTTCAACTGCGGATAGTTTTCCGGCAGCATTATCGTTCCGCTCGCAAAAGACAGCCGCAAATCGTAATGGGCATTCTCATCCAGCACAAAGTAACTGTTGAACCCGTTCCGACTCACGTTGGATGAATTGAGTTCCGAAACGCGGATCGGCTGCGTTCCGCCGTGAGGATAGACCTCCACGCGCGTATGCCAGCGATCCCTTTCGCCGTTCGGGCCCAGCGGCTGAATTTCCAGCCGGTTGCCGTTTTGCATTGTATTGTTGCGAAATAAACGGAGCGGTTCATTATTCGACGCGGTGCACAAATCCATCGCGCCGTCGCCGTTGAAATCAATCGCGGTCGGGTTCGTCGAAGTGTGAAAGTCCATTCCCAATTCGAGCGCGATGTCATGGAACCATATGTCCAGTCCGCGAATGCTGTCCATGACCATGAATTGACTTTGTCCCGTGGTATAGCCGCAGCCACCCGGAATTCCCGCATAAAAATCGAAGAATCCGTCCATGTTGTAATCCGCTACCGCATACATGGCTCCGCCCGGATAACCGCTGCCGTCGCCCCATTCCAAAACTTCAGTTCCGTGAACGTTCATTTCGGTGAACGTGCCGTTACCGTTATTATGCCAGATCGTGTGGCGATCCGCGCGCTGAGTGAGTAGGTCAGGGTACTTGTCATTGTCGAAATCCGCCCACTTGCACCCCATGAAGCCTTCGGCCAAGTCAAGTCCCGCTTCCGTCGTCGCGTCCCGGAAATTGCCGTTTCCATTATTGTCAAAATAGTAGTCTTCCCGGTAGATGGTCGTTATAAACAGCTCGATTTCACCGTCTAAATCAGCATCTGCTTCGCACATTTCCGCGAACTGCGAAAAATTCGGAAGCTGGTGTGTGTCGGTGACATCCTCGAATTGGCTGCCGTTTATATTGCGATACAGACGGAATCCCATTTGATAGTGACCGGAAATCAGGTCTATCCATCCGTCGTGATCCACGTCTACCCAGGCGGCATCCCGCCATCCCGTGGTCACGGGCAAGCCCATGTTCTGCGTTCTGTCCACCCACGTTCCGTTCTCATTTACCATCATCTGGCCTTCGGTGTGATAGCACCGTGTCCAGTAATCCAGATCGCCGTCGTGGTCAATGTCCGCGGGCTTCGGCATGCCGCCGTCGGTTGAAGGAGTCAGCCCTGTGTTGTCCACTCGTGTAAAATGATCGCCGTCATTCCGGAAATACGTATTGCCGTCGTTGAAACGGCGTGTAACCATCAAGTCCTGATCCCCATCCCCGTCCCAATCATACCAGATAACATCGGCGCATAAACCCTCATCCGCCATCCCCAACTCCGGAGCGACGTCTGTAAACGATAGTTGCGCGGCTGCCGTCAACGGAAAAACGATAGCACAGATGATCCAGACTACTGCTGTGCTTGCCAACATGAGAACTCCGCTTCTCATACTCTGCTCCTTTTCGGCTGTGATTTCAATCCCATAAGTATGAAAGATGCAGGATAACGGTATAAGCTATGTAAGAAATATGCAAAAGTCAAGCCCATTCAGTCTGTACTATGTTGTCTGCAATGAATTTATAATTTCTTCCCGCTCAATGAACATCATAATTTCACATAGGTAGGCCTTTTCCTCGCGGGTCGGCAGCCTCAATTTAGTATGAATCGCAATCCCACTCTTTTAATGCCTCTGCATGGAACCGTCGGCATCCGGAACAGTTCAAACAGGACATGTGCAGAGGCCGAAGCGTTAACATAAACGACGGTCCTTTTTTATAATCGTGCAAGTAAATATTAATTAATATATTATACAGATCTATCGGTTATAGCCTCTCCTAAACCGTTTCAGTTGAAAATCTGTACCATCCTGTGTATATTATATGTTTCCGCGAGAGTGGCGGAACTGGCAGACGCGCCAGATTTAGGATCTGGT
>Ga0105104_10000343_pt1 | contig 35354 bp, 31 predicted proteins | sample PPLLaktember2015_3_FD_87034 | JGI IMG/M metagenome (GOLD analysis project Ga0105104, IMG submission 87034) | Freshwater sediment microbial communities from Prairie Pothole Lake near Jamestown, North Dakota, USA - PPLs Lake P7 Core (6) Depth... | ecosystem: Environmental > Aquatic > Freshwater >... | reverse complement strand
TTTCCGAACGATGATGTGGTATGGACGTCTGACCTATCGCCTGCGCGATGAATTTGAAACCCGCCGCGCCCTGCTGATGACCCAGACCCTCCGTACCGCCACTGCTGCTGATGGAACGCCTGCCGTGACGCTCTGGCAGAATATCTACGAGCCGACTACCTTCATCGTTGGCAAAGCCGATGACCTGTCGTTCTTCGAATACGGCGGGCTCATGGATGCGGTCTTCGGTCCCAATGCTGATCCCCGGTCGTTCGCGGACGCTGCTAAATTTGCCGCGTTCATGGAAGCTGCCAAAGCCCTGCCGCCCCCGCAGGTCAACTCTATGTGGGTATGGATCTGGGAGGACACGGAACAGGCAACGAAGGGCTTCCGCTTCATGGGTCAGCGTTTTACGCTGGATGCCTATGTATTCGGTCAGGTGATCTGGCGCAAGGTCGGTACGGATACGGATCCGCGCGGACTGCCCAGGGGCTTGGACTTCATGGCTGCCATGGGCTCAGAGGAAGCCTATACCATCCTCAAGGAAATGGGGGAGAACGAATACGCCAACTACGACACGCAGATGACCAAGGTCCGCAAGGAGATCGCCGCGCTGCAAACCGATTCGTGGACGCAGAACCTGTACTGGTCCTGGCTTTATGCTTTGCAGCCACTGCTGACGCCGAAAGATGCGCGCTACCCGGCCTTCATGCAGACCCAGGCCTGGACGCGCAAAGACCTGCATACCGCGCTGGGTTCATGGACGGAACTTAAGCATGACACCATTTTGTATGCCAAGCAGGTGATGGCTGAAATGGGCGGCGGAGGGGCGGAAGAGACTCCCCATAGTTATGTGGAGCCCAATCCCGAAGCGTATGCGCGCTTGCTGGCCCTTGCCATCATGACCAAAGACGGGCTTGACCAGCGCGGCCTGCTCAGCGACCTGACCGGAAGCAATCTCGAAAACCTGATCTCTGAACTGGAGTTTCTACAGCGGATCTCTGAATCTGAGTTGCATGGCACAGAGATCTCCGACGATGACTACTGGCACATGTATTACTGGGGTGGTGTGCTCGAGCAATTTACCCTGGCTGCTGCCGACATGGATCCGGACGTCGATCGGCCCATTCTGGAAGACCAGAAGGCTGCCCTCATCGCGGATGTTGCCACGGGCCTCAATTCTGAGAACGAACTTGTTGCTCTGGAGGAAGCCATCGGCCAGCCTACGATCATTTATGTGGTGCTGCCCGGGCAGCCGACACGCCTCGCTACCGGCGCAGTCTTCAGCTACTATGAATTCCCCGTCCCTGTCAGCGAACGCATGACGGATGAACAATGGCAGGCAATGGTCGAAGCAGGCTCCAATCCACCAGCTCCTGATTGGACGAAATTATTTATCACACCCTGAAAATAGTGGCCAGGTCGTGGACGGCAGATGAGGGGCAAACCCCGCTTGCCTCCGTTTCCACTTCAGAGAAGCAAGCGGGGCAAACCTGCTGTCCGCGCTTGGCTGCCTGTTGGATCATCCGGGCAGCGATGGCATTCCTGGCTCTGGCTTTGCCAGGATGTGGGACCAGGATATCGCAGCCAGTTCCTGTCCCTTCTGTTACTCTTGCCCTGCTGGGTGATGTGATGCTGGGGCGGGATGTTCATCCAACCCCTGAGACGTTCGCCTATCTCAAACCGTATCTGACATCTGCTGATCTCACGCTGGCGAACCTCGAGTCGCCGTTAACTGATTCCCCGGTGGAGACAGAATCAGTCTATGCCTTATGTGCTCCACCGGAGAACGTCAAATACCTGGCGGATGCCGGTTTTGATCTGCTGGGGCTATCCAATAACCACAGTCTTGACTGTGGCGAAGAAGGTCTGCTTGAAACGCAGGCGACCCTCACAAGGAATGGGCTTGGCTTTATTGGTTCTGAACCTGTATATCGCTCGATCCATGGGATCCATCTGGCGTTCCTTGCCTTCGATGCCACCACTCGATTCGACACCGAAGCGGCTGTTGAAGCGGTCCGGTCCGCGGGCGCGGCGGGAGCTGTTGTTGTCGTATCCATGCATTGGGGAGCGGAGTATCAAGCCGGCGCCTCCAGCGGTCAGAAGGAAATCGCTGAACGTCTCGCGGAGGCAGGTACGGACCTGATCTGGGGTCACCATCCGCATGTCCTTCAGCCTGCCGAGTGGATCGCTGATGGCAAAACGCTGGCCCTTTACAGCCTGGGCAACGCCCTCTTCGACCAGCCTGGGCTCGCGAACACGCGCCGCTCGGCATTGGTACTCGTGACCTTCACTGCAGATGGCCCGGCTGAATTCGATGTCATTCCGTTTTCGATCGATGTCCGTGAGAGTCGGATTGTGGCGGCCGAAGAGGCGGATGCTCAACGCATCATGCAATATTTCAAATAATAGCGTTGTGTGCTAGTAACCGGGTGGGAGTTGACTAATCCAATCACTCCCAAGCCGTATCTCGATATCCACCGTTTGAGATGGGTCAGGCTTGATGAGGATCTGCGGGCTCCTGGTAATCCCGAAGAGATCCAGGACAAATTGTAAAGCGTAAAGTTTGGGCGAGTACAGAATGATGGTGGTCCGGCTTTGCGCCTTTATATTGTCCAGCTCTGTGACCCGCAGTCCCTGCTGCGATAAATAGCTTGCCGTCCGTTCCTCGAGTTGCGCCGTGGCTGTCCCGTTCAATATACGGATGCGAGCATCATCCGCCTGCATCAGCGCTGCGAGGTCGCCTTCTGCCATCGGGCTGGTTGCTCCGCTGGAGGTAAAAATTTCATCGCGCAGGATGCGGATCTTATCCGGAAGAGGCTTCATGATGCTGGCATTCAATCCGCCCAGGATGACATTGCCATATGCCATCATGCTGTGATCGATCACACCGTTTTTAATATCATCTCTTGAGATATCGCTGGCAAGCATAGCCAGTTTAATGGCATCATCCAGCGACATGTTCGTGTGGATGCCTGCAGAAAAGGTATTGTACAATCTGGGCGCCTGTGCCAGCAGCGTGGGAAATCTCTCGGGGCTCAGTATCTTTTCACGGATCCCAAAAATCACCTTTTGCTGACGTTTGGCGCGGCCGACATCGCCGTCTTTGCAGCCCTGCTCCACGTGACGGCAGCGGGCGTACGCGAGAGCCACCGTTCCATTCATGTGCCGTATCCCACAACAGGTAATTTTGACCTTCGGGAAGTCCTGGCCATGCGACATGGGATCCAATATGATCGTTTCGTCGTTATAAACATCCACGCCGCCGACCAGATCGATGACGTCCACAAAGGTATCGAAATCCACTTGCACGTAGTAATCCACCGGCACGCCAATAAAATGGGAAACCGTCTTCATGGTCAGAGCCGGACCGCCGCCGGGCAGTTTCGAGCCCCTGCCGAGGGTCCAGGCAGTGTTGATGCGGCTGTAGCCGAAGCCCGGGATATTGACCCACATGTCGCGCGGGATGGAAAGCATCCCTGCCGTTTTCGTGGCTGGATCCACAGTCAGCAGGATCAGGGTGTCGGTGCAAAACGGGCAATCTCCCTCGATGGGATCGCCCCCGCGCAGTCCCACAAACAGGATATTGATCCGGCTGGCGCCATCCCAGGTTGGATAGTCCGGGTCTTCCGATATTTGCGGTTCAGGCGTGGATGTGGATCTGGGTGTTTTGGTGTTACCGACAATGACCGGTGTTTCAAGCACACTGACGGTTCCGCCGGCGCAGCTGGCAGGCGGGATGCCCGGTAAGGCTGTGATGCGCCAGCACATGGTCAACCCGCGCACAAACAGGAAGAGCCCGGCAGCCATCATTAACGCAATTCCCCAGAAAAGAATCCGGCGGATCGAGAATCGTGGGAAGCTCAATTTAGACATTTTGATGTTTGCTGGAAGACCAAAGGGTCGCCTCAATCGCTATTCAGACGTATATATACCATAATTGATCGGGATGATTTAACCCGGTTACCCATCATAACGGATGAGGTGAAATCTTTGTTCCAGCCGACTCGCTGGCGCAGGGTCTCAAACTGGCACGCAGGCTCGGCGAGGGACTCCTGTCCCCGCCGAACATTGACCGAAGGTCTCCAATAGCAAGTACATGCGTCTTCCAGGCGAGGAACCTAAAGCGACCCGGCAGGAAATGACAGGCAATTCGGCGCGTCCCTGCGAACGAGTCGGTGAGAAATGAAATTTGTTTATGTCAGGTATAATACCTATATGGCACGTACTTTACCTGAAAATTTGAAGATAGATCGAAAAGCTTTTTCCGTCGGATCTTTAAGTGATCCCTCCGATGAAAAAGCATATTGGCTTGCTCGCACCCCGTCTGAACGGCTGAAACAGGTGGAAATTCTTCGAAGGATCAACTATGGATATCGAACTACCGCTCGACTTCAAAGAATTCTTGAAGTTACTGAACGACAAAAGCGTTAAGTATCTGTTAATTGGGGGCTATGCCGTTGGTTATCATGGTTATCCACGCGCAACGAATGATATGGATGTTTGGGTGGCAATTCACCCGGAGAATGCAGAGCGGATCGTTAATGCGTTGAAGGAATTCGGTTTTGATCACCCGGAATTGACCCCAGAGTTATTTCTTCAGGAAAACAAGATCATCCGAATGGGACATCCGCCCATGCGGCTTGAGATTTCGACGGGCATCTCGGGCGTGGAGTTTGACGATTGTTATGCCAGCCGGATCGTGGATGATTTTGATGGCATACAAGTCAGTATTATTGACTTGCCTCATCTAAAAGTGAACAAGAAGGCAGCTGGCCGTCTGAAAGATCTTGCCGACCTGGAGAATTTGCCGTAATTATTCTGCTGGCACATGATCTTTGCGAAGCATCCTGTAAGGACCCGACCTGTGCCAGCGAGTGACCGGAGGTCTCCTACATAATGAATGGGAGAAACAAAATCAAAAGACCTTCGGTCGCGTCTCGGCCGGGTCGCAGACCCATGCCGAGCTGAGTTCCAGCCGACTCGCTGGCGCAGGGTCTCCTGACCTGCGCCCCAAGTGACCGGAGGTCTCCTACATAGTGAATGGGAGAAACAAAATTAAGAGACCTTCGATCGCGTCTCGGCAGGGTCGCAGACCCATGCCGAACTGAGATTATGGTTGTTCACCTGACCAGAGGCTCGGCATATTTGGGGGTCAAAAGAGTCCAAAAAGCCTGATTTCTTCGCTATCGGTCCTTCGCTCATCCTCCAGTCATCCTTCGCTCATCCTTCGGTGATCCTATACTGGATCGAAGATACCCCCATATATGGGATGGAGTTCTCACGCTCTGATCCCCTGCGCCGGGATGTTGAGCTGCCAACCTCGCCCGGTTCGACGAGATTGCCCTTTGCCAGTTGTTCAGGGATGATCGCCGGGAAACTTGCGCTGGCAGCCAGCCTGTCTACACCATGACGGGCCGCTCAGTAAGAATCAGATTGACCTGAGAATATCCTCGCAAATCAACCTGTTATAATTCCAGAACTATGCCTGAACGATTACAAAAAATATTAGCGCAGGCTGGCTACGGGTCACGCCGTGCCTGCGAGGACTTTATCACTGCCGGGCGCGTCCGCGTCAATGGACAACTTGCCATACTGGGACAGAAGGCTGATCCCGTTACCGATAAGATCACTGTCGATGGGAAACCCATCGCCGCCGCTGAATCACTCACCTATATTGCACTCTACAAGCCGCGCATGGTGCTCTCCACCGTGGAGGCGGAGCGCGGCGATGTGCGCCAAACGGTGCGTGACCTGATCGACATTCCCGAGCACCTCCATCCCGTGGGCCGGCTGGACTTTGAGAGTGAAGGCCTGGTCCTCATGACGAACGATGGTGATCTCACCAATAAACTTACTCATCCCAGATATGGTCATGAGAAAGAATACCGTGTCCTGCTGGCGCGCCGTCCCGACCGGGAGCAGCTCGAGGTCTGGAAACGCGGTGTGGTCCTCGAAGATGGATACAAGACCGCGCCGGTGGATGTCCACTTTGAAAGCGCGCAGGGGAAAGGCGCCTGGGTGCGCGTCATCATGGGGGAGGGCAGGAAGCGTCAGATCCGCGAGACTTGCAAGCAGCTTGGCCTGCCCATTGTGCGGATCCTGCGCATCCGGATCGGAGCGCTGCGGCTGGGAAATCTCAAGCCGCGCCAGTGGCGCTACCTCACCCGTCAGGAGATCGATGAATTGAAAGGCAGTGAAACCCGCAAAAAGTCAAACCGGCGCTAAGCCGGTTTTCTTTTACGGCTGGATGCGTTGCCTCGCGGGGCGCATTCGAGAAAAAATAAGGTAAGAGTTTGTATCTTGCAGGTATCTATTCAATAGTCTACTGACAAGGAGAGCGCAAATGGTAACTGTTCGTACAGACGTTTTTAAGTTGGGTGATAAATTCGCGACGTTACTTGGTGATGAAGTCAAAGTGGGAGATACGGCTCCTGCGTTTACGGCGGTGGTGCCGGGCTGGTCCCAGGTACATCCCCTTCAGGACTCAAAAGGCAAAGTAATTATTCTTTCGGCTGTCCCTTCCCTGGATACGGATGTGTGCGATCGTGAGACTCGCCGCTTCAATGAAGAAGCAGCGAAGTTAAGCGACGATATTGTGATTTACACGATCAGCACCGATACCCCCATGGCGCAGAAGCGCTGGTGCGGGGCAGCCGGCGTGGATAAAGTAAAAGCCGTTTCCGATATGGTGGAGGCGGAGTTTGGCTTGAAATATGGGGTGCTGATCAAGGAACGCCGCTACCTGCGGCGTGCCGTATTCATTGTTGGGCGCGATGGCGAATTAACCTATGTCAATTATCTGCCGTCACTGGGGCAGGAACCGGATTATGACGAAGTGATCGGCGCGGCAAAAGAAGCACTGAAGTAGTTTCTCACCGTACACTTTCTGATAAACGATCCAATCGAGCAATAAAAGGAGGGACCGCTGTAGCGGTCCCTCCTTTTGATCGTGTTTCATTAACTGTATCGAATATCCCAGAACTTTGTTACCAGGTTTCCCAGCACTTCCCGGATCTTCTCTTTTTTGATGCCATTTACCTTGAAGGTAATGACTCTTGAGTTTGTGTCAGGGCCGGAGAAAATTCCGAAGGAGACAAAATCCCCGCCGTTATGGGCAATGGCCTTCGTGATCTTCGCGAGTTCACCGGGCTGGTCCGGGATCGTTGCCGTGACGCGGGTCGCCTTCTGGCGTGCGCCCATGAGTTCGAGGAAAGCTTTAAAGAGATCTGTTTCTGTGATCATGCCCACCACTTTGCCTTCACTCATCACGGGTATGCCGCCGATCTTCTTATCTGCCATGATGCGGGCGGCTTCCTCGATCGGGGTATCCTTATCGACGGTGATGACCTTTTTGGTCATGACACTTTTCACGGTCACTTTGCTGATCAGGTAATTGAGTTCCCAGACGCTCAACGAAGTGACCTGTGATGGCGAGGCGTTCAGCAGGTCTCTTTCCGAGACAATGCCAATCAGTTTTCCCTCTTTCATCACGGGTGCGCGGCGAATGTGTTCTTCCCTGAACATCACAAGGACTTCGTTGATGGGCACATCGGGTGATACAGAAATCACCGGGCGGGACATTCTTTCACCGACGAACATTTTTGCCTCCTGTCGTAAAGCGACTTGCTGCTGTTATGCAACCATTACAGATACATTCTAAGCGGGATTATCCAGCCTGTTGTCACTGCATTGGGATGAATAAAGTCATATTGTCACGACTTAATATTCATAATCCCAAATATGCCTCACGAATATGCTTATCCCTGATCAATTTACGTGCTGGTCCTTCCAGTTCGATCTTTCCTTCGACGATTACATAGCCATAGTCACTGATGGCAAGCGCCAGTTGAACATTTTGTTCGACCAACAGGATCGTTAAACCCTGCTCGCGTAACTGTTTGAGGCTTTCAAAGAGCTGCAATACGAGGACGGGGGCGAGACCGAGCGACAGTTCATCGATGAACAGAATAGTCGGATCAGCCATGATGCCGCGTGCCACCGCCAGCATCTGCTGCTCGCCGCCGCTCAACGTACCTGCCTTTTGCGTCTGACGTTCCTTCAGACGGGGGAACATTTCGTACACGCGTTCCAGATTCTGAACGAACTTGGGCCTGGCGTGCTGATTGGATGCACCCATTTCCAGGTTTTCGTAGATGGTCATATCCGTGAACAATTGCCTGCCCTCCGGGACAAGCACAAGTCCCATTTCGGCTTTGGTGTAAGCCGGCAGCCTGCTGACATCCCTGCCATCAAAGTTGATCGTCCCGTCCCAGGGCGGCATCAGACCCATGATGGTGCGGAGCAGCGTCGTTTTGCCCACGCCATTGCCTCCAACCAGGCAGGTCAGCTTGCCCTTTTCCAGACTCAGACTGGAGCCCCACAAGATTTGCACTTCGCCATAGCCGGAGGTGATCTCTCTTACTTCCAGGAGTGACATGGTTACGCCTCCTTCAAAAGCTGCTCAGCCAGACGGGGATCGCCCAGATAGGCTTCGACGACTTTGGGATCACTGGCGATCGCTTCGGGATTGCCCTCCGCAATCTGTTGACCGTAATCCAGGACGACGATCCGGTCACAGATGTTCATGACCGCCTTCATCACGTGCTCGATCACGATGATCGTAACTCCCTGCTCACGGATCCTCAGCACGGTTTGGATCATGTTATCGATTTCAGAATGATTGAGACCTGCCAGCACCTCATCCAGGAGCAGGAGGTAGGGATGGGCTGCCAGCGCCCGTGCCATTTCCAGGCGCTTCTTTTGTGCGACGTTCAGGCTGCCGGCCAGTTGATCGGCTCTGACTGCCAGCCCGACGAATTCCAGCACCTCATCCGCGATTTTTGCCGCGTTGCTCAGGTCCTGCTTCTCGTGTCCGAAGCACGCGCCAACCATCACATTCTCCCGAACCGACAATTCATTCAGAGGCCGCACGATCTGATGGGTGCGCGCCATGCCCATTTGGGCAAGCTGATAAGGCTTGAGTCCGGTCACATCCTTGTCGCGGAAGATGATACGTCCGCTTTCCGGAGGATAAACACCGTTGATCGCATTGAAGAGCGTCGTCTTGCCTGCGCCGTTCGGACCGATCAATCCCAGGATTTGGCCTTGTGGCAGGTCAAAGGTGATATTCAACAATGCCTGTAATCCCCCAAAACGCTTTGAGACGCCCTGTAATGAAAGAAGGATGGTCATGCCAGTACCCTCCTCAACGTAGGAATACGCTGTCTTAACCAGCCGATCGCACCGGCGGGGATGAAGAGCACAATCACAAGCAGCAATGCACCCGATACGGACAGTTGAATATCCTTGAAGAAATCACTGGTCACCAGATAACCGCGCATACCCTGGTAGGCAAGCGCACCCAGGATCGGACCCAGCACAGTCCCCTGGCCGCCTAACATGACCATTACCAGGATTTCAATGGAGGCATGCAGTGGGAATGCATCGTGGGGTTCGACATTGCCATTCTTGAAGAAAAACAGAACACCGATCATGCCGGGCACGATGGCGGAGAACACATACGCCCAGGTCTTGGTGCGCGGGGTAAACACGCCCATCACTTCCGCCGCATCTTCATTTTCGCGGATCGCCTGCAGCCCGAGCCCAAACTTTGATGTCCGCACAAAATGACTGAGAAGGATCGCCAGCAGCGCCAGGCCCGCGGCAATGTAAAAAGAGGTTTGCAGTGCCTGTGCCGCGCCGCCATAGGGTTTGTAGACACTGAAATTGAGCGTGATGCCTGTGGGTCCGCCGAATAAGTCAAAGTTATTGACGAATGCCTTCATGGCTTCGTTGATGCCGATGGTTGCCAATGCAAAATAGGCGCCGCGTAACCGCAGAATGGCTGTGCCGAGTAAAAATGCCAGGATACCGGAGGTGAGGCCGCCTGCCAGCATTGCAGTCCATAAGGACCACTCGTGTTCGGTGAGGAGAAATAGACCCACATACCCGCCGAATCCATAAAAGACGATGTGACCGAAACTGACATAGCCTGTGTATCCAAGCAATATATTCAGACTCGAGGCCAGGGCGACGGCCTTCAAAATCGTAAATGCGCTTTCACGGTTTGCGATTTTCCCTGTGAGCGTGGGCCAGATCGCAAGAGCAACAATCACCAGGATGGGGAAGAGCAGGCCACTATGTCTATGCCAGGTTTTCATTGTTTCGCTCCAAAGAGTCCGCTTGGGCGCACAAGCAGGATGACCACAAACAATCCAAATTCAATGACCGGCACCCAGGATGATTCCATAAATGCGGGGATGATGCCTTCCAGCACGCCGAGGATCAGTCCGCCAAAGAGCGCGCCGATCGGGTTCCCCAATCCGCCCAAAACGCCGATGACGAAACTTTTGAGTTCATAGCTCCCGCCGGCGAGGATGCTAAAGGGAAAGAATGTAGCGATCAACGCACCTGAGACAGCCGCAAGCATGGTGCCCAGCCCAAAACTCAGCGCCAGGATGCGCGTGGAGGGGATCCCCATCAATTCCGCCGCGGCGCGGTTGTTCGCGACCGCACGGATGTATTTTCCGGGCCGCGTTCTGTACAGGAAGAGATACAAACCGCCTGTGAAAAGCATGGCGACCAGCGCGGCGATCAAACGTGTGCCCAGCAGGGTTGCCGATCCCAGTTTGAAGCTTCCGGCTGCAAAATCCACGTTGTAGGGAGAAGTTGTGAAAGCCGCGGTCCCAAGACCGATGATGATCATGTTCACGGAAAATGTTGCCAGCAGTGAAGACAAATGGGGAGCGTTGATCACGCGATGAACGGCGACGACGTAAATGAGCACGCCAAGCAAGAGCCCCAGGATCGCAACCGGGATCAAACCTGCATAAGGGTTCAAGCCGGTGCGCGTGAACAAAAAGAATGTTCCAAACATTCCCAGGGCAATGATGGGTCCATGGGATAGATTGATCACATTCATGACTCCCCAGATCAAGGTCATCCCCATGGCTGCCAGCCCATATACAAAACCCAGAAGAATACCGTCGGGTAGAGAGGCGAGTAAAAGGTTAATTTGTTGCATGTCTCGGTTCCCGTAATAAGTAGCAGGGGCGGATCATCGAAGATACTTGCCGAGCGCGATCCGCCCCTGCATGGAATATGAAGATGTACTACTCTGGTGCCGGGACTGGGTAGAGCGGCTCAGCATCTGCCACATCTGCGGGCCAGATCACTTTACGGACAAGGGTGCCTGTGTCGTCTTTTTGCCACTGGGCGACGACCATCTCATGACCAACTTGCAAGCCATGGGCATCGGGCGTGGTATCGAATTTGATCCCGCCGTAGAAAGTGAAGATATCCATGGCTTCCAGGGCGGCTTTTACTTTTTCAGGATCCACCGAGTCGGCATCCTCAATGGCTTTTTGCAGGACCAGACCGGCAGCGTAGCCGCCAGCCACATGGTAGGTAGGCTTGTCACCGGTCGCCGCTTCATAGGCGGCTGCAAATTCTTCGCCTGTGGGTCCATACCAGGTCTTCCCGGCTGCTGTGGCTTCCTCCGGCGTGTGGGTCGCGGCAAGTTCCCATTGACTGGAGGTTGAGATACCGAGCGCGGCATCCCCCAGTTCAGGGAACTTCGAATCGGCGGGAGCCACCAGCAACGAGACGAACTTCAAACCGACTTTGCGTTCGTAGAGTTGCCGGGCGAAGGTACTGCCATCGGGGTAATGTCCGCCGCCGAGCAGGACCGTGGCTCCAGATTCGACGATCTTATTGATCACAGGACCAAAGTCGGTCGTCTCGGAAGCGTACCCTTCCTCCAATACAATTTCAAATCCCTCTGATTCGAGATAGGGTTTGAGTCCTTCCACAACTGCCGTCGAGAATTTATCGTTTTCATGCACGACGGCAATTTTTGCTTCGGCGTCCAGCGTCTTGAGCATATCCACTGTGGAAATGAGATACAGACTGCCCGGCGTGTAAAGTTGGAACAAACTGGTATTGCCGGTCTTGTAGGCATCGTCTTCTGCCGCCCCGGCGGTAAGCATGATTTTGCCGTTCTGCTCGGCAATGATCGAGGCTGCCGCAGTCAGGCCTGATGAATAGGGGCTGATCAGGAAGTCGGCATTGTCTTCCGCGATCAGGCGGGTGTAGAGTTCCTGCACGCGCTCCTTCGCTGATTCATCATCATAGGTCTGTGCGGTAACTTTGACAGCCGTGCCGTCACTCAACTTAATGCCCCCGGCATCATTCACTTGCTGCATCCACAAATTGAGACCGGCTACCTGGCGCTTGGACGATACTTCCTGCGAGCCGGTCAGTGACGAGGTGAAGCCAATGACAATGTTTTCCTCGGTCATGCCCGGTGCTTGTGTGGCGGCAGGTTCTTCATCCGTGGGTGCTTCGGTCCCGGGTGCTTCCACCTCAGGAGCTTCTGTCTCCGGCACAGCTGGACTACAGGCGGAAAGGATCAGCCCTAGCAACATAAGAACCGTAAGTATGGCAAATAGCGAACGTTTCATGAATGCCTCCTCCATTGGCGAAATGGATTGAAATTTGGATGGAACTACTCCATCCTGTTTCTATTGTAGGAGGCCAACCAAAAATTTAGCTAAAAATGGGCTTGGGAGTTATAAAAAAAGTATAAAAATTATGCTTCGAAGCGATAGCCAAATCCATGTTCCGTGTGCAAATATTTTGGCTTGAGCGGGTCAGCTTCGATCTTTTGGCGCAGTTTTCCCACGTATACGCGTAGATACTCAGACTCATCGCCATATTCTGTTCCCCAAACATGCTGCAGGATGGCGCGATGGTGCAATGCTTTGCCTGCGTTCTTCATTAGATAGACCAGCAGATTAAATTCAGTGGGGGTGATGTCGATCAAATTCCCGCGGACCCTGACCTGGTGCCGTTCCAGGTCAACTTCGATCTCGCCGCGCACGATCCTTGCTTCGTGAGAGTCTGGCTCTGACCAATCCGCGCGCCGTAGCACCGCTTTGACTCTTCCCAGCAACTCGCCGACCCCGAATGGCTTCGTCAGATAATCGTCCGCCCCCAGATCGAATGCCCGCACCTTATCGGTTTCCTCTCCCATCGCAGTGAGAATAATAATGGGCACATGCGAATTCTCACGAATACGGCGCATGGCTTCCAGCCCATCCATATGCGGCATCATGATATCCATGATCACAAGCTGGAGATTTTCATTCTTAAAAACAGCCAGCGCCTCGAGCCCATTGGCGGCCGTCAAGACTTTATAGCCGCGCACCTCAAGGTTGCGGCGCACAAAATCGCGCAGAGGTTTTTCATCATCGACAACCAAAACGTTGATGTTCATGGGCGGACCGGTTTCCCTGACTGCTTATGATCCTTCTTCGATGAAGAAACATCTTTTCCCGGAATTGTAAAAGCAATGCAGGCTCCACCTTCCTGCGGCTCCGCCCAAATCCTGCCGCCATGGGCACGCACAAGTCCCTGACAGATCGCCAGTCCCAGTCCTGCGCCGCTGGTCAGGCGCGCAAGACTATCGTCCACGCGGTAAAAGCTTTCGAAGATCGGCTGCCTTTCGCTCTCCGGAATTCCGGGTCCGTCATCCATGACACGGAACAGGAAATCCCTGGCTTGCCTGCTTACATCCACCCGGATCTTCGCATTTTCCCCTCCATACTTGACCGCGTTCTCGATCAGATTCCGTAGAATGGATTCGAGGCGTGGCGGATCCGCATAAAGCTTTGGCAGCCTCGTCTCCACCCGGACCTCGAACTTGTGGTCCGGCGTCAGCCCAGCCTGTTTCGCCGCCCGGCTGACTATTGCTTTAATATCACAGCGTTCGCTCGCAAGTTTCAAGGAGCCAGCTTCGAGGCGGGACAGATCCAGTAGATTGTTGACCAGGTTCGTCAGGCGGTCTGATTCGTCCGAAATGATCGTGAGAAATTCGTGCTGCGAAGCGCGGTCCCATTCCACATCATCCGCCAGCATGGTGGATACATAACCTTTGATCGCTGCCAGCGGAGTCCGCAGCTCGTGTGAAACGGTCGACACCAGGCTGGACTTCATGCGGTCCAGTTCGCGGTCTGTGGTGATGTCATGGAAGAATATTCCGCGCCCGATCGGAATGCCCTCCTCATCATTTACGTTGAATACCTCCAGCCTCAAATGGAGGGTCCTGTCTGATCGATCCTGGGAGATCTCCACCGTCTGTTCGCCCTCTTTATTCAAAATTTTGTGAACACCATTTTTTTCACTTGTTTTTTTCGATGTTCTTGCAATGATGCGTGCCAGGATCTGGTCCACGTGCATGCCGGTGAGAGTTTTGATGGAGACATCTGCAAGTTCGCCGACGCGTTTGTTCGCATAAATAACCGTTCCTCGCAGGTCGCTCAGGATCAACCCATCATGCAGCGATTGCACGAGCGCCTCCAGGCGATGAGTCTGTTCACGCAGGCGCATGTCACTGCGCTCGTACAGCATGGCATTCTCGATGGCCATCGCGGCGTGATTCGCAAAACTGGTCAGCAACCGGATTTCGTTATGCGTAAAAACATGCGGGGTTGGGTGGAATACAAGCAGAGCCGTCGGCGGCGCATATTGGGTGTTGAGCGGTACCGCCAGGATGGCACGATAGCCTTCGGCGCGGGCGCGTTGTTTTCTGATCTTATAGGAGGGATCCGTCTCCGTATCACTGACCTGGATCGGTTCCCGGGCATGTAGGGCGCGCATCGTGACCGAGTCGGGTTCGGTGGGTTGAATGGAGAGTTGCTCGATAAACTGCCTGGATAAGCCTCGCCCGGCGCGGATTCGGAAGCTTCCATTTTTCTCATCCAGCGCAATGACCGCATACATTTTAATGCTCAGCAATCTTCCCATTTGTTCGAGGATGCGGTTGAGCACGATTTCCGGGTCGAGGGTGGACACCACCGCCGTGCTTGTCTCCAACAGGGTTGCCTGTTCCTTCATGCGCTCGGCGATGGAATCTTTCATATGAATAATGCTGCGGATCAGGTGACCGATTTGATCGTCGCGCTGCGCCTGCGACAGCAAATGTGCCTGGTCTGCCTGGCTGATCGGCTGATTCGATCCGATGGATTCACTAATGGGTGCGAGGCGCTCGATGGGGCGGATCACACGAACGGTCAATGTTCCCCAAAAGAATAGTCCGATCAGGAGGAATGCCGCCGCGGCAATCTGGACGACTCGCCGCAATATGATTTGCGTGGCAAACGCAGCCGACGTAGGCCGGCTGACGATCACCTCCCAGTCGATGTTGGATACCGGTGCATGCGTGTAAAGTCGTTCCACGCCATCCGGCGCGGACCTGATCTGAGAATGACTTTCATTATTAAAGTTGGTCAGATAACCTTCCGGGATGATGGTGCTTGCTGGCTGTAACAAAAACCCCGGGTCGGGGTAAGCAATAATCTGATGAGCCGAATCGAGGATCGTGACCTGCAGACCCTTTTCGGTTTGATCTTCTGAGATCACTGCGGTCAACGTCTGGCTTAAACTCTCAAGCCGAATGTTTGCCGCCACCAGTCCCAGAAATTTACCCTTCGCGGACCAGAGTGGCATGATTGCTGTTGTGACCGCCTGATTTGTCGTGGGGGAGATCCGGCCCTCGGAAACCAATGGCTTGTCTGTTAACAACGCCTGCTGGAAATATTCCCGGAAGGAAAAATCATCACCGACTGTGGAAGTGGGCCCCGTTGGATAGTGATAGACCATGATCCCATGTTCATCGAGGCGGTAGACCAGGTTGACATCCGGTGAGGTGTTGATGATGACCTGAAAAACTTTTTCCATCCCTGCCTGGTCTGCCTGAATGACCTCGGGGTATTTTGCCAGGCCCTGTACTGTCCTCAACGCCTGCGTGGTTGCAAAATCAACTTCCTGCGAAATGGATTGTGCCAGGGAAAAGTCGCTGGCTTGCACGTCCTCGCGAATACGCACGCCAATCAATCCATCGAATATCAGCAATGCGATCAGAAATGGGATCGTGAGCAGTAAATACAGCGCAAGTAATTGCAGACCCAAATCGCGATGAAAGGCAAACCAGCGACGCATCCTTCTTACCTTACTTTACAGGCTCCGGGAGCGCCTGTTGCCTGATTTCGGATTGAACCGGCGCGGTAAATAGTGAAAGCAGATAGAGGCCTGCAACCACTAAAAGTAAAGCTTTAATTCCTACGATGAAAGTAATTGATTGCAGCAGGGCTCCCACCAAAGCGCCGATCAGATTAGCGCCCAGCGCGTTGCTCTTGTCCTTTGCCATGGCAAAGGAGCGGACGAAAATGATGCCGCTGAACAACATGGGCAGGCTGGTGAGGGCGCCAACGATCACTGCTTTCGAAAAGTAGGGTAAGAACCCAAACCGGGCCAGGTCAACAAAATATAATCCCAGCGAGGTACCAATCAACAATATGTACACGGGGACGATCGGTAATTTAGGGAACTTATAAGCGATCCAGTTGGCGAGAAGTGCCATTCCCAGCACACTTGAAATGATGACGGCATTGACCTGCCAGGTGTTTCCTAGAACCACGGAGGCCTTGCTGATATTTTGTACCTCCAGCAACAAAAATGCGGCTCCGAGAAAGGCGAAGTGCCAAAAGGTGCGGTCTGTGAACGAGATGTCTGTATTTGCCTGCCATTTTCTGTAACTTCTTGCAAAGATGACGACTATAAGCCCAATCAGTAAGTAGTAAAGTAATGGTATCTTGGGGGAGGCGAGATACAGGTAGGGCCAGTCATCCGTCGTGATTTTGGTGCTGTGGGTTACTTGAACGGGATCCGTGGTTTGCAGATGTTTAATATAGGCGGAAAGGGATGGGTCCCGATCAAGTTGTTTTTGAACGCTGGTTAGATCCCCAGTAACAAACATCACTCCGCCCGCTCCATAAGCATTCGTCGGGATCCGAAAGATAAGGGGCGGCTGGCCGAAGGTTTCTTCGAGTACCTTTTGGATTCGGTCAATAATGAAGGGTCTTTGCGCGTCAAAAGTAAGCGCTATGATGCCACCCGCTTCCAGTCTCGATTTTGCCTGAACGATGCTTTCTCGCGTATAGACATAGTGATCCAACCGGGCGTTGGTGAGGGCAGTGGTTGTGTGTGAATCCAGCAATCCAAAAGAAATGACATCATATTTTTCGCCGGTTGTCGCGAAAAATGAACGGGCATCATCGTTCACGATTTTCACATCAGGCGACGAATACGGATGTTCCGGGTGAAGCGTCCGGCCGAGATTGATAATCGCAGGATCGATCTCCACAGCCGCGATCGACGGAATGTTATGGCGTAAAGCTCCGGCGGCATCATTTCCCGAACCAGCTCCAACAATCAAAAACGACTTTGGGTCAGGGTGGAGCAGCAGCGGCATATCATATTGACTCAACCCCTGCAATTCCGGCGGAAATTTCTCCGGGTGCGCTGAGACGCGCGCCTCGCTCAGATCGATGATAACTTGATAACCGATATTATTCACATCGATTTGATAATCACCGACCCAGTTTGCCTGGCTTTCCCGGACCACCAATTTTTGGTACGGCGACCAGATCACTTTCAGCGTGCCGGGAACCTGGCTTGCGAACCAGGAAAGAACCAGGATCAATCCAAGCCAGGCGAAGTTCATCTTTTTGTCACGATTTGACCAAAGAATAAAAACGGCCAGTAACACTGCCGTGACCAGAAACCACACAAAAGGAGGCTGGTAAAAGAAACTGAGCAGGACAAACGACCAGGTTCCGAGGATGCTGCCAAAAATGTTGATGGAGTATGCCCAGATCGGGTTTGGATTGATGTTCATCAACCGCCCGAGGATCCGGCCCAGCGGAACAAACATATCAACGATCAGAATAAGCATGCCATAGGTCAAAATCAAACCAGCGATAAGAAGGATGATTCTATTCGTCATGTCGCCCGGTTCAACATTTGACCAAATGACAAGGTCTCCCAGGGAATCCAGCATTTCGCCGGTATTGCCCAAAACCAGCCGGGTGATGGGAATCGCCATCAAAAGCAGAAAAGCAGTCAGTGGGATCAGGCTCTGTTTGATCTCGATCTGCTTGGAGGATGTGAACATGCCGATCCCGAGCCCAAGGAAGCAGACAACCAGAATGGTATTCTGGAGATAGGCAAATATCCGGATCTCGGTTCCGACCCAGCGGATGAAAAGCGTTTCCAGGAACAGGCCCAGGATACTGATCAAAAATATCCCCCAGGTTTGATTGGGCAGGATAATGTCTTGATTCTGGAATGGTTGGGATGTCTTGTTTTTCATGGAATCGCCTGCTATTTTGTAAACTCTGTCGCCATTGATGTTTTTCGTCGAGCCTGACCGGGCGCGGTCAACAAGGAAAGGATGTAAAAACCGGCAACAATTAAAAGCAGGGCTTTAATACCGATTACGAAAGTGATCGATTGGAGCAAGGCACCGACCAGAGCACCGATCAAGTTCGCGCCCAGCGCGTTGCTCTTATCTTCTGCGACCGCAAACGAGCGGACGAAAATGATCCCGCTAAACAGCATCGGCAAGCTGGTTAAAGAGCCAACGATCACTGCTTTCATGGCATATGGCAAAAAGCCAAACGTTGCTAGATCAACAAAATATAAACCCAGAGCAGTCCCAACCAGTAAAAGATACACTGGAAGTATTGGCAAATTTGGGAATTTATAGGCAACCCAATTTGCAAGGAGGGCTACACCAAGGATGCTTGATATGATGACAGCATTGACTTCCCAGGTGTTTCCCAGCACCACCGAGGCCTTGCTAATATTCTGTACTTCCAGCAGCAAAAATGCGGCCCCTAAAAAGGCAAAGTGCCAAAATGTACGACTCGTAAGAACGATATTTGTGTTCGCCTGCCACTTTCTGTAACTTGTTACAAATAGAATAACGATCACGCCGATCAGCAAATAATAGAGCAAGGGTATTTTCGGGGAATCAAGATAGAGATAAGGCCAATCGTCTGTGACAACTTTTGTGTTGTGTGTTAATGGAAGCGGATAAATATCCTGCTGATGGTTTATGTACGCTGCAAGCTGGTCGTTCTTTTCAATCTGTTTTTGAACATTTTCCAGATCGCCTGTGACAAACATCACCCCGCCTCGTCCATAGGAACCAGGTTCTGCAATAAATACCAATGGTGGCTGATCGAAAACCTCCTCAAGAACACTCTGCATACGATCGACAATAAAGAGTCTTTCAGCATAAAAAGTGAGTGTCAGAATGCCGCCCTCTTCCAACCTTGATTTTGCCTGAATGATGCTTTCTTTGGTGTAAACATAATGATCCAACCGGGCATTGGTCATCGAGGTTGTTGTATGCGAGTCCAGCAACCCGAAAGAGATAATATCGTATTTCTCACCGGTCGTCGCGAAAAACGAGCGCGCATCGTCATTGACAATTCGTACCTTGGGCGACGAGTATGGATCCTCCGGGTGCAGTTCCGTACCAATTGTGATAATGGCTGGATCGATCTCCACGGCCGTAATGGACGAAATGTTGTGGCGCAGGGCGCCAGCTACATCATTGCCTGTGCCGGCACCCACAACCAAAAAAGATTGCGGATTTGGATGGAACAATAATGGTATATCGTACTGGCTAAGCCCCTTCATCTCTGCGGGAAATCGTTCAGGGTTGGCGGATATGTATTGATCGCTTAAATCCATAATATCCTGGTAACTACTATTGTTTACCTCAACGACGTATTTCCCAATTTCATCCCCCTGGCTTTCATGGACCACCAGCTTTTGATAAGGGGACCAGACCACTTCCAGCGCCCCTGGAGTCTGGCCGGCGAACCAGGAAAGGATGACAATCGCTCCCAGCAAAATAAAATTCACTTTTTTGTCACGGTTTGACCAGAGAATAAAAATCGCGAAGAATAGCGCAGCGATGAGGAACCAGACAAAGGGAGGTTGATAGAAAAAGCTGAGCAGGACGAATAACCAGGTACCGAGGATGCTGCCAAAGATATTGATCGAATACGCCCAGATCGGGTTTGGGTTGACGTTCATCAAACGTCCCAGGATCCGACCCAGTGGAACAAACGCGTCAACAATAAGGGTGAGTACCCCATAGGTCAGTGCCAGACCGATGATCGGCAGCAGGATCCGCCTGCCTGCGTCATCTGTTGCCTTGCCAGACCAGATCACTAAATCTCCCAACGTGCCTAACATTTCGCTGGTGCTGCTCAATGCCGAGCGCGCCAGAGGAATTGCCATCAGGAATAGAAAGACAGTAATTGGGATCAGGCTCCGCTTGATCTCGATCGGCTTGGAGGAAGTGAACATGCCGATCCCAAGCCCAAGAAAGCAAACGACCAGGATGGTGTTTTGCAGGTAGGCAAATATACGGATCTCGGTTCCGATCCAGCGGATGAAAAGTGTTTCCAGGAACAATCCCAGGATGCTGATCAAAAATATCCCCCAGGCCTGATGGGGTATGGTAATGTCTTTATCTTGTAATGGTTGCGATGCTGTGTACATGGTGCTCCATGGGTGTTATTTTGCAAATTCCTTGATCACACGGGCTATGTGCCTTGCGTGCTTGAGATACAAATCGATACGAATATTTTCGTTCGGCGCATGGACACGCGTGTCCGGGTAGCCCAGGCCCGCGGTGGCAACGGGCAGCTTGAGGTCGTGCACGAATGGATAACTGGGGCCCGATCCGCCGGTCATGGGAACGAGCTGCATCGGCGTCTCATATACTTCTTCCGAAGTCTTCATCACGAGTTGAATAAAAGGTTCGTCCGGGTCCGTACGGGCAGGTGGGTCGCCGCCGAGGTCGGTGATCTGTACATCGCTGAAGCCTTGCGCGTCGAGATGGGCGCGCAGCTTTTTGAAGATGTCAGCCGGATGCTGGTCGGGTACGAGACGGAAATCGACTTTTGCGGAAGCGCGCGCCGGCAGGACGGTTTTCGAGCCCGGACCCTGATAGCCGGACGTGAGTCCGCAAATCGTACAAGTCGGTGTGAGGACTTCTTCCATCTTGAGTTCGGTCCCGCCGGTCAGACCTTTGATGAATTGCTTGACGCCATAACGCGATTTGTATTCCTCGGCGACGTCGGGCAGTGCTTCCATCAGCTCCCGGTCGCGCGTGGATGGAGGCTGGATCCCGTCATAGAAGCCGGGGATGCGGATCCGTTCATCCTCCCCCTTCAGCGTGGACAACGCCCATACCAGCCGCCAGGCCGCGTTCGGGAAGATGGAGCCACCCAACCCCGAGTGGACATCCGTCGCGGCGGTTTCAACGCTCAGCTCGACGTAGCAAATTCCGCGCAAGCCGAGATAAAGCATGGGAACATCGCGATGGTCCACCCCGCCGAATTCCCACAAGCAGGCATCTGCTTTTAACAATTCTTTGTTTTTGTCAATAAATTCAAAAAGATTGACACTGGCGGTTTCCTCCTCCCCCTCGATGATGAATTTGATGGTGCAGGGAAGTTCGCCCTCTGTCTCAAGAAGAGAATCAATTGCAAACAGGCGTGAGACAATATGACCTTTATCATCGCTGACGCCGCGGCCGTATAGTTTTCCGTCGCGCAGGCTCGGCTCGAAGGGGGGTGTTTCCCAAAGTTCGAGCGGTTCAGGCGGCTGGACATCATAGTGGTTGTAAATGAGCAGCGTCTTGTCCGACTTGCCTTTGCGTGCGCCGTAGACCACCGGCGCGCCTGCAGTTTTCATTATGGAAACCTCGAAGCCGCGTGCCTGGAGCATTTCGCCCACCAGCGCGGCGCATTCCTGCAACCCCAGGTTTTGCGCGCCGACACTGGGCTGCGCGACCAGCCTGGAAAGTTCTGCAAGGCTTTTATCGAGATTCTTTTCGAGATACAAATCTACTTTGGCGTATCCGGACATTTCGCTCTCCTTATTTCATGAACTCTGTGATCAGCCCAATGGAGTAATGACCCGCCAGGGCAAACAATGTCATTTTGATGAATTGACCGACCCAGGTAAAGATCAAAAACGTGCGCAGCGGCATTTTCGCGATGCCTGCGGCAATGCCTGCCACATCAAAGAATGGATTGGGGATTGCGGAAAGGACCAGGATCGCCCAGCCGCCATATTTGTTGACCCAGGGCTTGATGCGATTGTATATATCCATGCGTTCGATCACAGCCTGGCCGCTGAAGCCGGCGAGATAGCCGGAGAGTTCTCCGATCGTCCCGCCTGTCCCGGCTGCCAGACCCACGCCAAATGGGTTAAGCATGCCTCCCATTGCATAGATGAGCGCTACGCCAGGCGCGGGGAGCAGGACCGTTGCGTTGGCAAGCAGTGCGATAAAAAAAACGCCCGGATATCCCCAGGCTTCAAATTCTTCCACACGGTCACCGATGCTGTAGATGTAAATGGTAATTGCAACAACCGCTAACAGTGCCAGGATCCGCAAAACGTTGGTCAGGATTTTTGAACGTTTGGATTGATTGGAGGTTTTAGGTTGCGTAGGGGCGGATCGCGACGCAGAGCGGCCCCTACCTTGAGCGATAAGTGCCTGTTCGCCTTTTGGGGTTGTGACGCGTGAAGAGCGCGCAGGGGTTTCCCTCACTGGTTTCTGCGCGCTCCTGGTTTTCTTCGTCGAGTCCTTCTTATTCGCTTTCTTCGATCGTGACACGGTTGATCTTTACAGCGGGAGCATTGACGTTGCCCGGGTCGCGCGGCGGAATGGACATCAAAACATCCAGACCTTCCACGACCTGACCAAAGACGCTATGTTTGTTGTTCAAATGCGGAGTGGCAATGTGCGTAATAAAGAATTGCGAGCCATTTGTATTGGGTCCCGCGTTCGCCATGGAAAGGATGCCCTGCTTGTCGTGTTTCAGGCTGGGATGAAATTCGTCTTCAAATTTATAACCGGGGCCACCGGAGCCGCGGCCTGTTGGGTCACCGCCTTGTACCATGAAGTTTGAAATGACGCGATGAAACATCACGCCTTCGTAAAATCCTTCGCGTGCCAAAAAGACAAAATTGTTTACCGTCTTGGGGGTTTTATCCGCGAACAATTCAATGACCATCGTACCTTTGTCGGTTTCCATGCGTGCCTTGTATTTCTTCTTGGGATCGATCTGCATCTCGGGTGGTTTCGACCATTGTTTTGCCATTTATATTTCTCCTAAGAAAATTTTGCCACAGAGAACACTGAGTTTTAAGAGTTTTGCTCAAGACTCTCTGTGCGCTCTGTGGCTTTACTTAAGTAAAGCGTCGACTCTTGCCACGACCATATCGAGCGCCGCGGTGTTGAAGCCTCCCTCGGGGATGATGATATCGGCATACCGTTTCGACGGCTCGACAAATTCCATGTGCATCGGACGGACCGTCAACTGATATTGCTTGATGACCGACTCGGTTGTGCGTCCGCGCTCTGCGATGTCACGCTCGAGACGGCGGATAAAGCGAATGTCAGAATCGGTATCGACGAATATCTTCACGTCGAACATCTCCCGCAAAGCGGCTTCCGTAAAAATGAGAATGCCCTCTACCAGGATCACACGGCGCGGCTGGACGGTGAAGGTCCTGCCCGTACGGCTGTGGGTGGAGAAATCGTAGATCGGGACCTCAATTGCTTTCCCGTCGCGCAGAGCGGCGATATGTTCGATCAGCAGCTCGGTTTCGAGGGAGTGGGGATGGTCAAAATTCACTTCCGCGCGCTGGGTGGGGGGAAGTCCGCTGAGGTTTTTGTAATATGAATCATGTTGGAGAAAGGCAATTCGCTCCGGGCCCACACGTTGAAGGATGACCTGCGCAACGGTCGTTTTGCCAGAACCTGATCCACCTGCGATGCCGATCACAAGCGAAGCAGTCCTGTGGACGAGAGGGTCTGGGTGCTTCATGCTCAAATTATACACGTGAATAAAAAACCCCTCTTGTTCTGAGAGGGGTTTGAAAGGCTATATCCCAGCCATGAAGGCGAGCCCTACCGTGCCGGGGCCCGCGTGAGTGCCGACGGTAGGACTGACTTCGGTAAGCAGGCTCTCTACCGGATTAAGTGCCTGCTCGGCTCTCTTGAGCAGCGCCCGCGCGTCTTCCGCTGCATTGGCGTGGAGGGTGGCCAGGCGGACCGGCGATCTCTGATTCACTTTTTCAATGGTTAACTCAAGAATCCGGTCATGCGCCTTGTTTTTTGTGCGGATGCGTTCAATGCCTTCCACTTTGCCATCCTGGATGGCGAGGATTGGCTTGAGATTCAAGGCAGAGCCGATGAAACGCTGTGCGCCGCCAATCCTTCCACCCCGGTGAAGGAATTCGAGTGTATCTACGGCAAAGAATATACCTGTGTACTCATGCGATTTCTCTGCCAGTGTAATAGCATCCTTCAGACTGGCGCCCCCTTCGAGGGCGCGGGCAACCGCGAGCACCTGAAAGCCAAGCGCCATGGCAACGGATTGACTATTAACAATATTAACTTTTTCGCCTGCTGAGTTCATCAATTCTTTTGCTTGCAGGGCAGATTGGACGGTACCGGAAAGCTTGGATGAAACCAGCAGGGCAAGTACTTCAAAATCCTTGTTTACCAAATCCTGAAAGATCTCTTGAAATGAAACTACCGCGACTTGGGAGGTGGTGGGCATTTCCTTGGCTGTTTTCAGCTTGGTAAAGAATTCACCAGACTGCATGTCTACACCATCTTTGTACATCTGATCACCCCAGATAAGCACCTGTGGGGCAACTGCAATGTTATATTTTTTAACTAATTCAGGCGGCATGTACGTTGTGCTATCCGTTACCAGCGCGATTTTTGACATGGTATCTCCTCGGAAACAGGTGATTGCGCTACGATAAGACAATTTCTGGTATATTAACCCCCTTGTAAGGCACGTGGATACGAATTGTTAGGTATAATATCAAAGCAATTTTGATCGCTTTGATACCTCACTGAGGAGCCTGCTTTGGCATTTAACCCGATAAACTGGCTTTTGGGCCTGTTTTCACTGGATATTGCAATCGACCTGGGGACAGCGAATACACTGGTAAATGTGCGCGGCAAGGGAATTGTCATCAATGAACCCTCCTGGGTAACGATTGACAAGCGTCTGCGCCAGCCATTAGCCATTGGTCTCGAAGCCAAGGAGATGATGGGACGTACTCCCAGCACCGTTGCGGTGATCCGTCCCTTGCGGGATGGTGTGATTTCGGAATTCGACATTACCCAGGTGATGTTGGAATACTTTATTGGCCGGGTTCACGAGCAGAGTGTGGTGCCGCTGCCGCGCCCGCGCGTGGTGGTGGGGATCCCAACCGGTGTTACCGAAGTGGAAAAACGCGCCGTGTATGATGCGGTGATGGCGTCGGGCGCGCGTGCCGCCTACCTGATCGAGGAGCCGATCGCGGCTGCGTTGGGGTCTGGCCTCCCGGTTGCAGAAGTAAAAGGAAGCATGGTGGTGGATATTGGCGGCGGGACGACTGAAGTCGCAGTGATGTCCATGAGCGGTGTGGTCGCCTCGCGTTCCCTGCGTGTGGCGGGCGACGAAATGGATCAGGACATTGTCCAGTATCTGCGCAACAAATACAACCTGCTTGTCGGCGAAGGAATTGCCGAACAAATTAAATGGCAGATCGGTTCTGCGTATCCGCTTCAGCCTGAAAAAACAATGGAGGTGCGTGGGCGCAATCTTGTGACCGGTCTGCCGGAAAGCATCGAAATTTCCTCCATTGAAATGCGCGAAGCATTGGCTGGTTCCGTGCAGGTGATCGTGGATACCATCCGCGATGCTCTGGATGAAATCCCTCCGGAGATCGTCGCAGACCTGATGGATGTTGGTATTTGTCTTTCCGGTGGCGGCGCCTTATTGCAGGGATTGGCTGACCGCCTGACGGATGAGCTTCGGCTGCGCGTGTGGGTTGCCGAAGACCCGCTGACCTGTGTGGCGCGCGGCGCGGGCATGGTGTTTGAAAACTTCGATACATTGAGCCGATACCTGGTCGGTTTGGAACGCGGCAGTACCCGTCATAGCGTTTAATGTTCTTTAGAGTTGCCCTTGTGGTAACGATGGTTGCACACTAACATGAAAGACTTATTTTCACGTACGCTTCAGACAACGATCGTTTTTCTGGTCGTAGGGGGAATCATGGCGCTTGCACTCGGAGGTTATTTCAGCAGCGCCTCCAATGTTTTCACCGGTTCCCTGGTCAACCTGCAAACCTGGTTTTCGACACGTTTTGTGGCGATTCAGGATTTTTTCACATCCCCGCGGGATATTGCCTCCCTGCGCCAGCGCAATGCGGAGCTGGAAGCCGAAGTCGCCGAGTTGCAGTCGCAGGTCATTCAACTGCAGCAGCAAGTTGGTCAGACGCAGATCCTCTCTGCGCTTGTTGATTTCGTTCGGGTGAGTCCCGAAAACACCTATCGGGCGGCGGCGGTCATCGGTCGCGATCCGAGTCCGTTTCTCCATTATGTGATCATCAACCGCGGCTCCAACGACGGCATTTTGCGCGGGATGCCAGTGGTCACGAATCAGGGATTGATCGGGCGCGTCGAAGCGGTCATCGCCGATGCGGCGCGTGTCCAGCTGATCACGGATCCTGCTTCGAGTGTCAACGTCCGCCTCCAAAACGCCGAGACCGAAGCGTCGCTGGTTGGTTCAGTGACTGGGGATGTGACACTCGAATTGATCCCTCAGGATATCTATATCCAACCCGGTGATCTGGTGCTCACTTCAGGACTGGGCGGCGGCTACCCGCCGGACCTGATTATTGGGCAGGTGGTCAACGTGCGTTCGCGCGATTTTGATCTGTTCCAGCAAGCCACCGTCCAGCCGGTTGTGGATTTCAACCACCTGGAGATCGTGCTCGTCATTCTCAATTTCAAGCCGGTGGATATTTCTCCTCTCATCCCGACTCCCTGACTCATGCGTAATTTAATTGCGGTGCCTGTCATCCTGTTAAGTGTCATCCTTCAATCGGCGGTCATCAGCCGGGTGTATTTGCTTTCCGGGATCGCCGACCTGCCCCTGGTCCTGCTGGCCGCCTGGGCATTGCAGGAGGAAGTCGATTCGGCCTGGCATTGGGCCGCCGCGACCGGCTTGCTGGTCGGCTTTGTTTCGGGAATCTCGTGGGTTGTGCCGGTTTTAGGGTATAGCGCGGTTGTCGCTCTGGCACAGGTTTTTCAACGACGCGTCTGGCAGGCTCCGTTGCTTGCGATGTTCAGCATCACATTTGTGGGAACCATTCTCCTGAGCGTCTTATCCTTGATCGTTTTACGTGTTGCGGGCGTGCCACTGCCAATTGACGATGCATTGGGTTTGGTGACATTGCCCACTGTTTTATTGAATATGCTTCTTGCAATCCCTGTGTATGCAGTGATGCGCGATCTTGCAAGATGGGTGTATCCGTCTCCGGAGGTTGAATGAGTTCACAATCGGTGAGCAAGTATGAAGTCCCGTTGTGGCGTGTATTGGTAGTGTACGGGTTGATGATTGCAGTTGTTACTGTTATTACGTACCGTTTAGTCACACGCCAGGTTTTGGAATACGGGACCTGGCAGGAACAGGCGGTTGAGAATTACACAACGGAAATCAGCGACCCCTCGCCGCGCGGTATTATTTATGACCGTAACGATCATGTGCTGGCGCGCAATATCGCCTCCTATCATGTCGTCATCACTCCGGCTGATCTGCCGGATGATGAAGCAGACATTCAGCGTATTTATCGGGAAGTCTCTGAAATGACCGGTGTGCCAGTCGGAGGGCCCGTTACCGAGGCAAGCCTCGAGAGTGCGAAAGTTTCCGCCTGTGTGGAAGGTCCCAGCATCGCAGATATGGTGGCGTTGGGCGATTCGATCGCGCCCTACACCGCGGTGAGGATCAGCTGCAACATTGGCGAAGAACTCGCGCGCGTGGTCCGTGAACGATCTGTGGACTGGCCCGGTGTCTCAGTGGAGATCGAACCGGTCCGCGATTACCCAACCGGTTCTTTGACCGCCAGTGTCGTTGGATTCCTGGGACCGATCCCGGAGGCACTTTCAGATTCATATGAAGCCCGAGGCTTTATTGCCAACCGGGACAAGGTGGGGTATGCGGGCATTGAGACTTCACTCGATGACATCCTGCTTGGACACAATGGAACGCGCGTGGTGCAGGAAGACGTTGCAGGTCAGGTACTGCGCAATCTGGAGCCTCCCATCGCACCGGTTGCCGGCAACAATGTGGTTTTGACCATTGACACGCGCCTGCAGAAAGCCGCGGAAGCCGTGCTCGTGGATGAGATCAATGGCTGGAATACCTACTTTGATTCGATCCGTATTTCGAGTGGAGTGGTCATTGCCATGAACCCCAAGACGGGCGAAATCCTGGCGATGGTTTCCTATCCATCTTATGAAAACAACCGCATGGCGCGCATCATCCCTGGTTATTACTATGAGCAATTGGTTGAAGACCCGCGTACGCCTCTGGTCAATAACGCCATCTCGGCTGAGCTGGCTCCAGGCTCCACTTTCAAACTTGCGACAGCGACAGGCGCTTTCAACGAAGGTGTGATCGGGCCGGGGAAGATCGTAGAGACTCCCGGAAAGCTCGAGCTTTGCGAACGATTTCGACCAACGGACCCATGCACAGAAAGAAATACCCGTCCTTTCGTCGATTGGATCTACGAACGCAATGGCGTGATCAACGAAGCCGGTTTTGGCGCGCTGGATTTCTATCACTGCATTGCTTACTCCAGTAATGTTTGCTTCTATAAGCTTGGCGGCGGGTTTGAAGAGGAGATCCCGGAGGGTCTGGGCATCTACCGCCTCGGCGAATATGCCAGAGCCCTGGGATACGGCGAGCGTTCCGGGATCCAACTTCCCGGCGAGGAAGACGGCCTGATCCCGGATCCAAAATGGAAGCGTATCAACCAGGGTGAGGCTTGGTCTACGGGTGATACCTATATTGCCAGCGTGGGGCAGGGGCTGATCGGGGGAACGCCGTTGCAGGTTTTGATGTCCGGTGCGACCATCGCCAATTATGGCAAGTTAATGCAGCCAACGATTGTCCGTGAAGTGCAGGATAATGAGGGCCGCGTGATCCGTGTCTGGTTTGACCCGGCCACTTTTACGCTCTATGAAGTTCGCGAGATCGAGGATGAAGATGGCGTGCTTCGGAACATGTGGGTGAACCCGGCCGATCTGGATCATCCTCTTCCGGAACCGCCCGAGGGCAGTTATCAGATCTCGCCGTTCACACCCAACCTGAAGTGGGACATTACGAAAACACCGATGATCAGGGAATTCAATTGTGATGAGGGCTACTGTATTACAACTGGCAATTTGAAGGTCGTCCAGCCTGAAACAATTGAAGCCGTACGCACCGGCACACGTCTCGCCGTGACGGAGAATCCGCTCGGGACTCTCTATGAAATATTTAATGAAAGGTACCCGCTTCCCATTGCCGTCGCCGGGAAGACTGGTACGGCGGAATATTGTGATAAGGTGGCGCAGGCATTACAGCAATGCCAGTTTGGCTCGTGGCCCACACATGCCTGGACTCTTGCCTACGCTCCTTTCGACGACCCAGAGATTGCAATTATCGCGTTTGCCTACCACGGTGGAGAAGGTGGTTCTGTGGCGGCACCTATTGTCGCACGCGTCATGCGGGCCTATTTTGAACTCAAAGCTGTTGATCTGGCACAGGAGGCTGGCAAGCAAGCCCCCTGAGGACTTCATGCTATAATTTAGCGATTGTCAAGCCAATACGATATTCATTCCATGAGCGAGACGAATTCCCTGATCCAGATCAAAGGCTTACGCGACGGACTACTGGTCTCGTTGGATGATGCCCCCTGGGAGGAACAGCGTGTTGCATTGCTTACCCAGGTCGACAGCCAGCAGGCTTTTTTTCAGGGAGCGCGTCTAGCTTTGGATGTGGCAAGCCAGGTCCTGCACGTCAACGAGCTCGTGGAGCTGCGCGACCAGCTTTCTGAACGCGGTATTTCCCTCTGGGCGGTGATCAGCGAATCCCCCACAACGGAAAAGACTGCCCAACTGCTCGGCCTGGCGACACGGATCTCCAAACCACGCCCGGAGGAAAACCGTCACTTCTCCGTGGAAAATCTCGGGGAAGAAACCGCCTTGTTCCTCAGCCGTACGCTTCGTTCGGGAACGCGCATCGAGTTTGCCGGTCATGTGGTTGTTCTGGGTGATGTCAACCCGGGAGCGGAAATCGTCGCCGAAGGAAATGTGATCATTTGGGGTCGCTTGCGCGGGATGGTTCATGCGGGTGCGAAAGGGAACCGCAATGCTATCATTTGCGCCCTTGACCTTTCACCGACGCAGCTGCGCATCGCCGAGGAAGTCTCAGCCATTTTGAAGCCTCGGGAGAATCCGGAGCCTGAAATGGCACGTATCAACAAAGATGGAAAATTGCAGGCAGAACTTTGGTCGCCTGGTTAAATAGCCCCAACTGCTCTTGTCACGTATCATAGGATGAATACATGCCCGCACAAGTAATCACCATTACATCAGGAAAAGGCGGAGTCGGCAAGACCACTGCGGTCGCGAATCTTGCCGTTGGACTGGCTTTGGAGGGGGCGAAGGTGGTCTGTATTGACGGGGACATTGGCCTGCGCAACCTGGATGTGATCCTCGGTTTGGAAAATCGCATCGTTTACGATATTGTCGACGTGATCGAGGGTCGTTGCCGCCTGAAGCAGGCAATGATCCGCGACAAGAAACTGCCTGAGTTGTATCTCATCCCTGCGGCACAAACCCGGGATAAAAATGCAGTATCGCCGAGCGATATGAACCGCCTGATTAAGGACCTGCGCAATGACTGTGACTTTGTGTTGATCGATTCCCCGGCGGGCATCGAACGTGGATTCAAAAACGCCATCGCCGCTGCGGACCGCGTCCTGGTCATTACCAACCCTGAAGTCTCGGCCGTGCGCGACGCGGATCGTGTTATCGGCATTCTGGAGGCGGAGGGCAAAGGTCCGGGTGCGTTGATCATCAACCGCCTGAATCCGACGCTGGTCAAAAATCACAACATGCTTTCGGCAGACGATGTGCTCGACCTGCTGGCGGTCGAGTTGATCGGTGTGGTGCCGGAGGATGAAAATGTCATCATTAGTTCGAATCGCGGCGCGCCCGTGGCGTTCGACTCAAAAAGCAAAGCCGGGCAGGCCTTTCGCAATATCGCAAAACGTTTGCGGGGCGAGAAAGTACCATTCCTCGATCTGGATCACACAGGGGGCTTGTGGCAGCAACTTCAACGCTTGACGGGGAGGAAGTGATATGAGTCTTTTTGAACGTTTCTTTGGGAAGAAAAACAGCGCCGACAACGCCAAGGAGCGTTTGCAACTTGTGCTCATTCATGACCGCACGGATCTGACTCCGGCCGAGCTTGATTCCCTTAAAGATGATTTGATCGCAACCATATCCCGCCATGTGGAGATCGACGCGCAGGCAATGCAAATTGGGGTCGAGCATGACGGTCGCTCTCAGCGTCTTGTGGCGGATATTCCCTTGAAAGCCGCGCGCCGCCGCGCCAAGCGATCCAAGTAAGTCTCTGTATGCTTCGTGGTACTAGTACTTCATGGCGTTACTTTGATTTCTGGCTGCTGGGCACGGTCGTTCTTGCCACTGCTTTTGGTACCACCATGATCCGGTCAGCCGTTGCAGGGAACGAAGTGCTGCTGCCTCTTATCAACCGTCAGATCTATTTTGCTTTGGCTGGACTCATCCTGATCTTCGTCGTTGCCGCCGTGGACTATCATTATTGGATGGCGCTATATCGTCCGATTTTTCTTGTGATGAGCGTGCTGCTCTTCGCGCTGTTCCTCAGCGCCCAGGCGGTCTTTGGCGCGGCGCGCTGGTTTTCGGTAGGGGTGTTATTCCTCCAGCCAACCGAGTTTGCAAAGATCGTGGCGATCCTGCTGCTCGCCCGTTACTTCGAAAAGACCCAGAACCGGCCGCGCGATCTGCGCTGGATCATTGTTGCCTTCATCTGGGTGATGGGACTTGCCATCTGGATCTTGCTTCAACCGAACTTGAGCAACGTTGTCGTGTTGATGGTCATTCTGGCATCGCTGCTCTGGTTCAATGGGATTCAGGTCAAGCACCTGCTATTATTCGGCCTGACCGGGTTTATTGCGATCGTAACGATCGTCACTCTTTCGGTCGTTGGTATTCGCATTCCGTTTTTGCAGGAGTACCAGCAGCAGCGTATCACCAATTTCTTTGTGCCAGACCCGAACGCGACCTTCGGTGCCACATACAATGTGGAACAAGCCCGGATCGCCATTGGTTCCGGAGGCTTGTTTGGCCAGGGATATGGCCATGGCTCGCAGACACAGTTGCGTTTCCTCAAAGTGCGCCATACGGACTTTATCTTTTCCGTCATTTCGGAAGAGTTTGGACTGGTCGGCGCAATGCTGGTGATCGTCATTATCGTACTGATCATATGGAGATGTCTGCGTACCGCGCAAAAGGCGCGTGACGTTGCCGGGATGAACATTGCCTACGGTGTCGCAACATTGATCTTTTTCCAGGGCATGGTCAATATCGGCGTGAACCTGAACATTGTGCCTGTTTCCGGCTTGCCGCTGCCTTTCATCAGTTATGGCGGCAGCGGTCTGACCTCATTGATGCTTGGCATTGGACTGGTTCAAAGTGTTGCCATGCGTCACAGGCAGATGGAGTTTTAATTTCTAACCACGGAGTCACTGAGACACGGAGAAATAATTTTCTGTGATTTCGTGTCTCTATGGCCACACATTGCGGAGGAATTTTTAAATTGAAACCTGCACGCACACGTATAGCCCCCTCGCCAACCGGAAGATTTCATCTTGCGAATGCGCGTAATGCACTCTTTGCCTATCTGGTTGCTCGCCAGATGGGCGGGCAATTCATCCTGCGTTTTGAAGATACAGATCAAAAACGATTCGTGCCTGGTTCGGAAGAAGAAATTGTGCGTAGCCTGGAATGGCTTGGTCTCACGCCAGATGAAAGCCCTGTACATGGAGGCAAATACGGTCCCTATCGCCAGACCGAGCGGCGCGAGATCTACCAGCATTATGCGAAAATTCTAGTCGAAAAGGGAAATGCCTATCCCTGCTTCTGTACGCCTGAGCGGCTCGATCAAATGCGCAAGGAGCAGGAGGCACGCAAGGTGGAGCGAGTCAGTTATGACGGTCTTTGCCGCCGGATGGATCCGGATGAGGCGGCTCGCCGCATTGCCGCAGGTGAAAAGCATGTCATCCGTTTCAAGATGCCTTATGAAGGAGCGACGACTGCCTACGATCATGTGCGCGGTGATATCGTTACCGAAAATAAACATCTCGATGATTATGTCTTGCTAAAGTCTGACGGCTTGCCAACCTACCATCTTGGCGCGCTTGTGGACGATCATGAAATGCAAATTACGCATGTGATCCGAAGTGCAGAGTGGCTGCCAACATTCCCACTGCATGTACAGATCATTCGCGCATTTGGTTGGGATGAACCAGTTTGGGTACACCCCTCGATTTTTCTCAAACCGAGCGGTAAAGGTAAGATGAGCAAACGCGATACGGCGACAGCAATGAAGGATGGTCATTCCATTTTTGTGGGCGATCTCGATGGACTGGGCTATATCCGCGAAGGAGTCTTGAATTGGATTGCTTTGATGGGTTGGGGCGTTGCCGAAGACGATGTAATGTCTCTGGATGAGATGATTCAGCGCTTCAGCATCGACAACTTGACACCCTCGCCGGCTGCGATCAACTTCCAGAAACTGGATCACTTCAATGGGACACATATTCGCCTCCTCGCGACCGAGGACCTGGCGCGGCGTATCAAGCCTTATCTCACCGAGGCGGGTTTTGAAGTGGATAATGACACTTTGCTCAAAGTGACCCCGCTCATCCGCGAGCGCCTTGTCACCTTGGATGATTGCATCCCATTTGCAGGTTTCTTCTTCAAAGAGACCGTTGGACCGAATCCCGAGGAGCTTGTTGCCAAAAGTCTTGACGCAAAGCAATCTGCTGACGTTGCGCGCAAGACATATGAGATTCTTGCCTCCCTGCCCGAGCTTTCGCACCAAACAGCTGAACCTCCTATGCGTGAGTTTGTTGAAAACTCAGGTTTGAGTGCCAACCAAGTCTTTGGCATCCTGCGCGTCGCCGTGACGGGCCAAAAGGTCAGCCCGCCGCTGTTTGAAAGCATGGAGATCATCGGGAAACAAAAGGTGCTGGAGAGAGTGCAGAAGGCAATCGAAATTCTGGAAAAAATGTAGACCACGTTTTAAAAGGAAGTATCAGGCAATAACATGTCTCAAGTGTGTTCGTTAAACAGTACATACTAAACGGAAATATTCATATGATTGCATGTTTGCGCTCACCTAGGCGCAAGGGATTAGTGAATCTTTGCAATCGTCGTGAATATAAGGAGAATTGACATGCTTGAGACAATTATCGTTATTCTGTTGCTTCTATGGTTGGTAGGCTCCTTTGGCTGGCGGGGCAGGGGACGGCGAGGAGGCAGGTGGGGCGGCGGCAATCTTATCCATATCCTGCTGGTGATCGTCGTGGTCCTTCTTCTCATCCGGTTGTTCTGATAAAAAACAGAGACCGCCTCAAAGGCGGTCTCTGTTTTTTATTCTGTCGGAGTTTTTTTCCTCTTCTGATAATCGATCATATAGGCAGGAATGGTGATGCCTGAGATGGATACGTTTATTTCACGCGCCTGGATGCCTGCCTCGGGTGGGATCATTTGCATGGCTTCCTTCGTAACGAGAATCTCGCCACTGCAGGCGACATCCTCTCCCATTTTCGAGGCGCGATTGACCGGGTCCCCAAAACAATCTTCGTGACCAATGATCAATACTTTGCCGTAGTCGATCCCGCAGGAGATGTGAATATCAAGATCGTCCGAGGTCAGTAAATTTGCTGCGCTGAAGGCATGCTGCATGGCAATGGCTGCATTGACCGCGGAAAGCGGATCGGGGAAGACTGCAAAGCAATTGTCCGCCTCATACTTGATCATGCTCCCGCCATATGACTTGACAATCGGTTTTGTCGTCAATTGCATGCGCCGCACCATCGAAAGGTAGTGAACAATCCCGTATTTCCGTGTCAGTAATGAGAACCCAGACATGTCGAGCACGAATACCGCATACTCCGCGCCGAACTCACCCCAAAGACAATCCTCGATCTTGCGGCGTTCCTCTGTTACTTCAGATTGAGAGAAGTTAAGCAACAGTTCCTGGAATTTTTTAGAGGGTTGTGATGTCATAGTGCCTCTCATGTCGTTGCAACCAGAGCCAGTGCATGCGTAGAGATTGCTTCGCTGATTATTTTGATTTCTTTTCTATCTTTGCCCAGGTATCTTTCAGCGAAACCGTCAGATTGAAAACGGGTTTGTCGTCAGTCGAGTCCTGGTCCGTGCAAAAGTATCCGAGGCGTTCGAATTGGAAACGATCGCCGGCTTTTGTCTGCGCGAGCAGCGGTTCCACAAATCCCTGGAGGACCTGCAGTGAATCCGGATTCAA
>Ga0105104_10000342_pt1 | contig 35383 bp, 41 predicted proteins | sample PPLLaktember2015_3_FD_87034 | JGI IMG/M metagenome (GOLD analysis project Ga0105104, IMG submission 87034) | Freshwater sediment microbial communities from Prairie Pothole Lake near Jamestown, North Dakota, USA - PPLs Lake P7 Core (6) Depth... | ecosystem: Environmental > Aquatic > Freshwater >... | reverse complement strand
CTTTCGAAGCCGATCGGATTTCGACTGCACTATGCCCCCCGGGGGTATGGTCCGCGCCTGCGGGCCGCCTCGATCAAGTCGAGCTTCGTCTTCTCGGCGTGACACTCGGCGCATAGGAGCTGCCGGTTGTCATGTGGGTCGAGCGATTCGCGTCCACCGTTGGCCAGGGCCACAACATGATCGGCCTGGGTGCCGAGGCGCACGATGCCGCGCTTCTCGCACGCCACGCACAGCGGGTTGGCTTCGTAGAGCGTGGTGCGGATCTGTTGCAATCGCGTACCCGTGATGCGTTGAGCTTGGGTCGTGTCATCTTGCAGTGGGGCGACACGGGGTTGGATTCGGGTAATGCGATCGGGCAGGTTCTGCAGTCGGTAGCGGGCCATGATTCTGCTGCGGATACCACGGGCAAGGCTACCGGAAAGCTACACCGTTCCTGCTGAAAATCTAGTTTTTAATGATTGTTTTTTAAACTTTCTCATGAGCCAAAGCGCCTCGAGGTAGCCGATGGCGCCTTCGACGTGGGCGAGGTACGTGCGCTCGTGCAGGGCCAGGCGTGCGGCCTGGGCACCACGGGTGCCGTCGTTGCGGGCCCACTCGACCACGGCCCGGTAGAGGTAGTTTGTCTTCGGCTTTTGCAGCTCGAGCATGAGCTTGTCGGTGTCGCGGGCCTCGCCGATGAGCACGGGTGGCGGCTTGTTGCGATAGCTCTTCGATCGGAATTCCTCGCCGCTGTAGATGCTCGAGATCTTGGCGCCGCCGTTGGCGACGCTGAGCGCATCGACGCGCCACAAGAGCCAGTTGCCGAGCAGGCGTTCCCACTTCTCGCGCAGGACGCGGCTGATGCTCACGGCTTGCGCTTGCGTCCTGCACCTGGACGGCGACCGCCGCGACCGTCATCCGGCGGCGGTGCATCGGGCTTGCGCCGGTACTGTTGCCGGCCGCAGCGCTCGGCCCGGCCATCGCGCAGCAAGCGCATGAGCGCCTGCTGGACGCAAAGCCACTCGAACGGCAGCACCGTGCGCAGGAAGTCGGCCCGGATCGCTTCGGGGTACGGCGGCAGCGCGTCGAAGGTTTGCTGCTCAATGGTCACGTATGCCGGCGACCTTCTGCAGCGGCTTTGCGCTGGCGTGCCTCGACTTCGCTGTGCACTCGATCGGCGAAATCATTGTCGCGCTCGCCGTTCCTACGCTCGATGCCCAGCGTTCTAGCCGTTGCGTCAACCCATGTAGGCGTGGACCAGGTCGTTGTTTGGCCGTTGCCTTTCGATGTTTCTACCCTGCCGTGGCTGCCGTTCGCGCGCGCGTCTTCGTTGGGAGTTCTCTCCACTGCAGGTTTTGAAGATGCAGATGAAGATGCAGAAGAAGAAGAAGCAGAAGGGGTTGGAACTTGCTTGAACGGTTGGTTATCCTCCTGCGGATTTTTGCTTGCGTTTTGGTTAAGCAAATTGGGATTGCCACCACGCTTTCCGGCTTCGGCTCGGACGTTGCGCAGACGTTCGTCCTTCACCATCCGGCGGCTGTAGATCAGTCCTTCGGCGGTACGCGAGCACACGCCGTTTTCCTCGAGCTCGCGCACTGCATCCCGGTACACCTTGAGCGGACAGCGAACCAGGTTAGCCGCGGCCTGGTCCGGTATCGCCCGGCCGTCCCTAACCATGAAGCCGTAGGGTTGAGCCTCGTGCATGACACATAACATCTCGAACCAAATCCCGCGCGCGACGTATGAGCACGCACCGAGCTCAAGGTCTTTACGCCAATCGGCCGGGTAGAACTGGAATGCAGGACGCTTCATTCGCGTACCAATCTCCAACCAGGGAACCTGCGCTCAATCACGGCGGCGAGTTCGTCGACATCGGCCGGCGCCTGCCAAGTGCGCTTGCGAAAGCCGGCAGCGATCGCGGCAGCGTTGGCGGTCATGGTGCCGGCACGCACTTGTGCCGCGAGCTCTGGATGGTCGCGCTCGAGGCGCGCGAGCGTGTAGCCGGCAGTGGTGCCGTAACCATCCCTTCTATTAGAAGGTTTGGATCGCTTGAACTTGCCGTGTTCGTCGCGCTCGCTGGTGGTATTGCCTGGCTTGCCGAGAACCACGGCATCATTGAACGGTATGGCCTTCGATGGATCAATCCGGCTCAATCCTTCCAGGGCCCAATGGACCATGTCAGGGTCAAGGTTGAGTCCCTTTCTAATGTAATCGTCGCGACTTGCGTATCCCAACCAGTTGGCAGCTGAACCATCTTTTATGAAGAACAGCAGCATCCGGCAATCTGCGGGAACGACCTCGCGACAAAAGTTTTGCCGTTCATCCATGAGATTAGGCCACTGGTCCCGCGGCACTTGGACAGCGGGATCGGAACAAATCGGTTCCCTGTGTATCTTTACGGAAGCTGAAGCCATGCTGGTACGCCCTGCAAGCCTGGTGCTGCCAAGATCGTTGACTCCAAGTCCCGCAACCATGACCAGTGTCGTTGCAATTCATCACTGGTCGCTTCGTTCACGGGGCCAAATAGCGACTTCTTTTTTGTATTGATACGCCACTTGATTTCTTTAGCTATCGTGCCATCAACGCGCTTGCCCGTAGCAGTACGCCTGCGACTCATGATGAGTCCTGTTATCTTCACCGTTGCTGTCTCGACTCCTTCGCGTTTCTCGGCCAACACAGCTGACTCGCTGTTCCCACGATTCAGGTAATCCTGTATTGCCTGCTCTGCGTGCCTCTTTAACTGCTCATCGTCCACGTCTGGATGACGGCGTTTGAGGCGATCCACAACCGCGTCGAACATCGGTTCGCTGCGGATGTCCATCAGATGCACGTCGACAATGATTACTGGGATCTCTTCCGGCAATGGTTCATAAGTCCAATCAGGATCATGCTCACCATCGCCGGGTTCTTTGTCGTCGACGTTGGCAACAACGTCATCATCAAACAACGACATGATCCGTGGACCTACGTATTCCGCCATGGGAGCGCTTGTGTCCACATTGATGTTGCACCTGGGCATGCGCTCGTTATCGGGGACAACCATGACGCGCGAACCGCGTCCGATGATTTGAAAATTGCTTGTCGTCAGATTGCCAGGCGTTAGGAAAACCACCTCTGTAACGTCCGTCGTATCAAGTCCTTCTCCTGCCATTCCTACATTGACCAGCACGTCTAGCGACCAATTCCTTCGACCTGTAATCTTGTCTTTCCTTGGGCAAAAGGCTTTGAGCACGCGATCATTTTCCGGGTCCGGCCGGCCGCTCGGACCAGTACCAACCCAGTCGACCGTCATAAACTCCGGCAGCAGTGTCTGCACTTGCTTGCACACCATTTCCGCATGAGAGCAGGACATCGCCTGAATGAGCATTTGCGCTTTCACTCCACGAGTGCGGAGGCTAACGATTCGATCAAGCGGGAACGTAACCAAGGGGCTGATGTATTTCGGTGACCAACGCATCTTCCGCAAAGCCATGAACTTGTCGATCGCTTCTGGACAATCTGAGCCAACTTGAGCAATCAACTCATCCGTAGTGAATTTGACTTCCCCATTCACTGTCACTGCATCGATTTCGTATTCATAGGCGTGAAGCGATAGCCGTTTCACATACGGCGCTGGCTTTGCATTTGCCGCGTTAACGTATGATTCGGCAATATCGGGATCGGCAAAATAATCGGTGCCGTCGTGCCTGTTTGGTGTGGCACTCATTGCAAGCATCGCGCAATAATTCAATTGCTTGACTCTGTCCGCCCAGATTCCGTTTTCTGAATAGTGATGATGTTCGTCGACCACGACAAACCATCGTCCCGTTCTCATCAGACCCTTGCAAACATTGAAGCCTTGTCCTGTCACGAGCGACTGAATGGTTGCGACGAATACTTCGCACGTTGAGTTGGTATGCGCCTTCAGCGCAGGGATTTCGTCAGCGCTTACGATTATTGATCTCGTACTCACACCAAACTTCGTCAATTCATCGGGCACACTCTCGGCAGCTTGGTCGGCCTGGCTCCGACGAGGTACCAGCCAAAGAAGACGATTGCATTCACCACGATGCCGCAATTGCGCGTAACTGCCAGCACCGGCGAGTGTCTTTCCATATCCAGTGGGCAACTTTGCGACCACACGTGATGCAGTCGCGAATCGTTCAATTACTTCGCGCTGCTTCGGCCGTATGTTTTTCGGGAGTGGCACTCCGGGCACAGAGCTTGCAGATTCCATAATTCTGTTGCTCCTTGTTTGCTGAATTGTTGAATGTGGTCAACCTCGAACAGCGTGTCGGGTAATGGCTCATCACAGATAGCGCACTTGCCGTCTTGCAATAGATAGAGTTGGATGCGCTGGCTCTTAGTTGCACATCGCCTCATTTCGTCTTCGTCACGTCCATGAACCGCAGATAGGCCGCGATCTTCTTGCGATCCTCGGCGGTGTGCGGGTGCGGCCGGTGCCGGGGCTTCCACGTGCGCCGCTTCATGCTCTTCGGCTTGGTGCTGGCGATCACTGTTCGGCGCTCACGATTGCGCGTCCGATGATTTCCGCGATTTGCGGGACGATGGCGTTGCCGAGGCACCGCAGTCGGTCCACCCGATGGGGAACCCCATTAGCCACTCGACCCACGTTGGGTTCAGCGAGCCATTGATCACATTCACCCCATGCGATTGCAAGTCGTCCCGCCGGTTGCTCGTCGGCGTCGGCCACATGTTGCTGCGCGCCATCACGGCAAGGCTCGAACATGTGTAGCGCGGCCCTCCCGGCATGTTCGCCTTCATCCGCATGTGTGCTTCGTAGGTCTTGCCATCGTCCTGCGCTACGGGCGTGGGCAACAATCCAGACTCGGTCGCGTCTGTGAGGCGCACCAACGGCGGAAGCCGGTATGCAATGCCACTCCGCATCAAACCCGAGAGCGGCCAGGTCTCCGAGAACTCGCTCAATTCCCCGTCCAAGCAAAGCTGCGACGTTCTCCACGATGACGTATCGGGGTCGAAGCTCGCCAACAATTCGGGCGTACTCGGACCATAGGCCGGACTGCTCGCCGTCGATGCCCGCGCGCTTGCCGGCATTAGAGATGTCGGTGCATGGAAATCCCCCGCAGAGGACATCGACTCGCTCGACGGTTCCCGCTCGAATAGATCGAACGTCTCCAAAGTTAGGAACCTCCGGCCAATGCTTCTTGAGCACGGCGCTCGCATACGGGTCCACTTCCGCGAACCACGCGGTACGCATGCCCGCGCGCTCCAGGCCGAGGCTGAAGCCGCCAATTCCCGAGAAGAGGTCGCCGACCGTGAGCATTCATTCTTCGCGGATGCGCACGTTGTGCACCATGAGCATCAGCTTCCGCTTGATGATGTAGACATCAGTGCGCACGCCTTTGACGTCGAGCACCACGGTGGTCCAGTCGGGCGCTTCCTCGAACACGAAGTCGGCGACGTAGTAGCAGCGCCGCTCGAGGAGAACGCCGTTGTTGTCGTACTGCGCCGGGATCAGCAGGTACGGCACCTGCTCGCGTAGCTTGCGGATGACGCCGGCGCGCTCGAGCAGGCGCAGCTCGGCCGCGCGCTTCGCTTCGCGCTTGCTGTCATAGCCGTCGGTCTTTTCGTTGTGGTACTTGGAGGTGAGCGACGACGCTGCGGGCTGGGATTCAAACCCCGCAATACGCCGGTCCTCTCGCTTACGCGATCCGGCTTTGCCGCTAGCGCGACTTTCAGCGTCTATCGCCCCTGAATCGGGTTCCGCCACCGCCGCGCCGCCACTCGTGGAAATTGTATCAACGTGCGTGTCGACTTGGCAGCAGCCATCCTTGCGCGCCTGCTGCGCCACCCAGCGGCCAGCGAAGTAACTGCGCGAGGTCACCAGATGATGCGCGGTGCCGAGCCGGTGAGCATGGCCAGCAGGTAGAGGACGGCGATCACCGCCAGCACCACGCGCGCGACCTTGGCGAACGGTTCCGGCAAGCCGAGATAACCGACCAGCCAGAACAAGAGGTAGAACACGGCGCCGACGACGATGACCGTGATCAGCAACGCGAATAGCGAGCTCATGGGCATGCGACACCTCCTTCGGGTTTACTGCTTGACGGTGGCGGGCGCCGCCGAATGCTTCATGAAGTAGTCGAACAGCGGCCCCACCGTATTGATGCGCGGGTCGAGCGTGGTCTCGTTCGCGATCTTGATGATGGTGTGGTAGCTCACGTCGGTGGCTTCGGCTATCGCCGGCCATTCTTCCTTGCCCACTGCTTGGAGCGAGCGCACGACGAAGGCGTGACGAGGGTCTTGCATGGCGTCCATCATGAACCGCCAGCGGTTCGCGGTCAATCGGACAGGCGGTCAGCCGAACCGCGACGGGTTTTTGCTACCATCCCGGCCATGAAAACCAAATATGGTTTAGCCAGGAAGGCCCGCAGAAAACCACAAACGGCTCGAAAAATTGACGATCATTTATCGATGTCGAAGAAGAGCATTCGCCCGATCATTATGGAGAACGTCCGTAAGCTGATGGGCTATGACCCGAAGACAGGACGCAGCCGGTGGCCACAATCCTTGCTGAAGCACAAAGGCGTAGCGCAGGCCAGCATGGGTCGCCTCCTGCGGGGGGGAGAACGACCCCAATATCACGCACCTCGAGACGATTGCCACCGAATTCGGCCTCGAACCGTGGCAGCTCCTGGTGGACGGCTTCGATCCCGCCAATCCGCCGGTGCTCCTTCCGAATTCGATGGTGAGTGAGCTCGCGAGCCGGATCGCCAAGCCCCCGGAACAGCGAACGCTTACTAGCGGGAAGAAGCCGCGCTAGCCTAATACGGTTTAAAATGGTGCGTTGTCGTGGCGTACAATGCATTGCAACAAAACCAATTTGTATTTAAAGTTGCCGTCCGTCCTTAGCCACTAGGGCTGTTACTCAATGGAAGGACAGACGCAATGCCGGCAACAAGAAAAACCCCCAGTTATCAAACCCCTCTGACAATCTTCGAGACGATGGTCACTCGCCTGCAAAAGGAGACGCGCGATCCGCGCTGTCCGACTATGCAGCAGGCCAAAGCAGCGCCCACCCGGCGCCGTCTCCGCAAGTCCCCCAAGTAGTAACGCCGCCGGTTCGCCGGCCGTCGTAAATCCTTGCTCGCGCGCGCCAGCGCCGAGCTGGCCGCTGCACGCCACCTCCTGCCGCACACAAACCAAAATAGGTTTGACACGTTAAACCTCTAGCGGTTAAATGAAGCGTCAGGAGGTGCCCACAATGAATACCGCTCCCGCGCCACCCACCATCGAGATCCGCTACTACATCGACATCTTCGGCGGTCGCTTCGCGCAGTACCGCGTGCGCGGCGGCAATCGGCTGGACTGGATTCCGATGGGCCGCTACGTGGCGCAGAAAGCGATCACCGACGGCGTATTCCACGGTGCTGCCGTCGAGCATGTGGCCGACGTCTACCAGGGACCGCGGATCAATCCGTGAGCGCTGACACGGTACGGGAAGCGCTGCGGGAGCTAGTCGACGTGTTGAACCGCGATCCGATAACTGCGCCGAGTGAATCATTCTGCAAAGCGTTCGACCGTGCCCGAGCCGCACTCCGCGAGGATCGCGGGACTGAGCCGGTAGCGTGGCTGTACCGATGGCCTGACGGCACGCGGACAGTAAAGTTGTGGATCGACAACAATCGCGGCCACGCAACGATGACGCCGCTCTACGCCGCTCCCATACCGGAGGATCGGGCGAAGGGGAAAGCATGAAGGCCACGCCGCTGCACCCGTACAAGCCGCTGCGTAGTAGCGCACCGCCGCGCTCGATCCTGAATCCGGCGTTTCGCTACACCGACGCCGCGCACACGAACTTGGCAAAGACATTCGAGCGCATCAAGCAAGCGCAAGCACCGAAAACACTCGACGCCGAAACAGAAGTACGCAGATGAGTGATCCGGCTTTCGTTCCTGGCGTATTCACCACCATGAGTGGCACGGAGTACCACGCGATCGAGGCCATGAGCGCCAGCGGGGCAAAAAAAATCTTACGCAGTCCGCAACACTACAAGCTCATGCGCGACACGCCCAGCGAACCCACCGAGCAGATGCAGTTCGGCACCGCCGTGCACTGCGGCCTGCTCGAGCCGCAGCACTTCACCGCGCGCATCGTGTGTGGTGAGAAATTCGATCGGCGCACGACCATTGGCAAGGCCGAGCACGCAGCGTTTCACATGAAACATGCTGGCGCAATCATTCTCGAGCCCGAGGCGCACGCCCGCGCGCTGCATTGCATCGATGCCGTGCGCGCGCATCCGGCCGCATCGCGCCTGCTCGATGGCGCGCGCACCGAGCTGTCGCTAATGTGGATCGACGGTAAATGGAAGGTGCCGTGCAAGTGCCGCTTCGATGCGGTCAATCGCGGCGGCGGCATCGACATCAAGACCACGCAAGACGCATCACCGGAAGCGTTCGCGCGCACCATCGCCCTGTACCGCTACGATCTGCAGGCGGCCTGGTACATGAGCGGCGCCGAGCACGTGCTCGACGAGACGCCGCAGTTCTTCGCGTTCATCGTGGTCGAGGCCGAGCCGCCGCACGGCGTGGCCTGCTATGCGATCGGGCCCGCGTCGGTGCAGGCCGGCGCCGCCCGTGCCGACGTGGCACTCGAGCGCTATGCCCGCGCGCTCGCCGCCGGCGAGTGGCCCGGGTATGAGCCCACGATCCAACCGATTGAGATGCCCGCCTGGGCACGAAAGGTCGACCTATGAGCAGCACCGCCGCCGTGACCCCCGCACGCACTGCCAGAAATTCCGCACTGGTACGCATCGCCGAGCGCCTCGGCGAAGACCCGCACAAGCTCTATGCGACGCTGAAAGCGACCGCGTTCAAGGGCGAGGTATCGGATGCGCAATTCATGGCGCTCTGTATCGTCGCCGATCAGTACAAGCTCAATCCGATGACGCGGGAAATTTTCGCATTCCCTGACAAGAATAACGGCATCGTGCCGGTCGTTTCGGTCGATGGCTGGTTGCGGATCATGAACGATCATCCGCAATTCAACGGGATGGAGTTTGTCGATGGGCCGGTCGCCAAAGACAACCTGCCGGAATGGATCGAGTGCGTGATCCATCGCTGCGATCGCGAGCATCCGACGCGGTCGCGCGAGTACATGGCCGAGTGCAAGCGAGGCACCGGCCCCTGGGGATCACATCCTCGGCGGATGCTGCGCCACAAGTCGTTGATCCAGTGCGCGCGCATGGCATTCGGCTTCGCCGGCATCTTCGACCAGGACGAAGGCGAGCGCATCGTGCAAGGCGAGGTGGTGTCAACGACCACGACCGGCGCCATCGCCGACATCAACGCGCAGGTCAAGGGCAAGCCGGCGGTCGACGAGACGCTAGGCCCGACCTACGCCGAGGTGCGCCAGATGATCGAGCTCGCCAAGGATCACGACGACCTCGATGCGGCGGTGTCGATGGTCGACGGCTTGCCCGAGCAGTTCCGGCCCGAGCTGCACGAGATCGCCCGGCAGAGGCTCGCGAAGATGGGCGAGGAATGAGGTAGTTAGTGAGCTGGATCGATATGTGGATGGCGATGTACGACAACGCGCCGGCTTCGTCACCACAATGGCGTCAGGCAAACGCCCCGGCTGCTGTCCAAGCGATGTGCTGGATATGCGGCGACCATCATCACATGGACAAAGACGAATCGCAGCGGTGTCTCAAATGGCGACATGAGAACCATTTCTATGAGCGTTGCTATTTGGCGGCGACCGCATACGACTTCACGACCCACGTAATACGGACAGACCCGACCGTGCGTTCAAAAGTTATCGAATACGCAAAGGCAATTACAAAATGAGCCTCAAGGAGCCGGCCCCATGAACGTACCCGTCACCTATATCTGGTTGAACGCCGAGGCGGCAGCACACATGCTGTCGACGTCCACGCGTCAGTTCCGCGAGCGCATCGCCTGTCAGCCTGACTTCCCGAAAGCGGTCAAGCAACGAGGCGTCGGGCTGCGCTGGAATGCGGCGGAAATCGATGAATGGATGCACGTCCAGCGTGACGCGCACGCCGGGCGCCCACGCAGCAAGAGCGCCTAGAGCTGGTCGGCGACGTCGCCCATGTCCGGCTGGTAGTAGGTGTTCAGCAGCACCTTCAAGTCCTTGTGGCCGGTGATCTTCGCCAGGGTCAGCACTTCCACCTTCCTGGCGAGGCGCGTGGTGCCCTCGCGCCGCGTGTCGTGGAATGTCAGCCCCTTGACGCGAGCGCTGCGCCGGGCACGATCGAACAGTTTGGCGAATCGGTTGTAATCCCTGATCGGGATCAGCTTGCCCCGCTTCGGCAGCAGCGCCAGCAGTTCGCGCGCCGCCGCCGACAGCGGCACGTCGCGTGCGCTCCCGTTCTTGGTCATCTCCAGGTGCGCCACCTTGCCGCCATTGATGATCGACTTGTCGTCCAGGCCGAGCATTTCGCTGACGCGCATGGCAGTTTCGATGCACCACCACATACCGATGGCCACGTAGTGATTTTCCTCGGTCGGCATCATGCCGGGTTCGTAGTTCAGCGCCAGCATCAGGCGTTGCAACTCATCCGCCGACGGCCGGCGCTTGCGTCCAGGCGCTTTCACCGGCCACGCCATGTCATCGAATGGCGAGAACTTGAGATAGTTCCATTGCGTCCGCGCGTGCCGGAAGATGCGCGCGAGGATTTCAAAGTAGCCGAACAACGTGTTCGGCTTGAGTCCGCTCGTGCGCAGCTCGCGCATCCAATCGTCGATGTCCTCCTGGCTCACTTCCGACATCAGGCGATCGGCGAACGGCAGCTTGCGCTTGTCACTGAACGTGCCGAGCAGCGTGTTGATCTTGCTGGCCGAATCCTTGCCCCGGAGGGTAGGCGCCACCTCTTCCAGGTACTTCAACATCGCATGGCGCACCGACTTCTCGACCACGCGACCTTTGCGCATGTTCTGCAAGTCGGCTTCGCGCGCGGTCGCCCAGGCTTGCGCCTGCGCCTTGGTGTCGAACGTTTCGGACACCGGACTGAATCCGGCGCGGCGGATTTGAGCCCGCCAGGTGGTGCCCCGCTTGGTAACTGTAGCCATACCGTCCCTTCTGTCTTGGCACACTTTTGGCACAATCCCCGAGTGGTGCGGGGCGGCTTTTTGCGTAAAAACGACAGACGGGATCGTAACAGAATTGCGGGTTTGTGCGTAGTTTCTGTGGGAAGGTACTGGGGAATGGTCTTGCTACCATGTTCCCCAGTGCGGCGGCCGATTTCAGGCCGGTTGAATCAACGTAAACTGGGGTTCAGCGCGTCCCTCAACCAGTCTCCAAGGAGGTTAATTGAGAGGACAAGTAGCACCAGCGTAAATCCGGGGAAGACCGTAATCCACTATACTGTTCGCACTATGAAAACACCCTCATTTGGCACACTTTTGGCACAATCGATGGCAAAAGTTGGGCGGTTTCATAGGGGGATCGGCAGGCCGGTGAGTGGGAACCAGCGTACACCGCCTAGACCAGCATGTACACCAACCAGGTATCCCTGACATGGCGCAAGTCCCAGCCGGCCGCAGCCTGCTCGTGCAGGTACTGCGCGACGTCAACGGTGCCGAGGTCGTTGTGATCGTGCCAGACGACTATCCCACCTGCGCGCAGACGATCCATCGCGAGGAGGGTATCGTGAGCCACTCCTTCGTAGGAGTGGTCACCGTCGATGAATACCGCGTCACAGTCGGGAAGGTCGACACCTTGCAACTGCTGGGAGCCCTGTTCCGGGAGAAGTAGCTCGAAGCGCGGATCGTGCTCGGCCTCGCAGCCCGGGAGGCGAGGCACCTCCTTGCGCTGCACCGGCTTTGCCGTCACGAAGCCGAACGGGACATCGATGCCGACGTAGCGCTCGATGCCCGGCACGTACTCGAGCAGCGCCGCTGCCGTGCGGCCGATGTTGCAGCCGAACTCAATCACCGTCCTGGGGTGCACCGACGCAACGAGGGTGATCAGTATCTCGAGCTCGCCTTCGTTAAGAAAACGCCGCGAACGCCCCGACCAGTCAACTGGCGTTGGCTGAACCTGTACTTGCGGCAGCGTGGGCTTGATGTCCGTACTCGCCGTGGAGCTCGGTTGTGGCTTTTGTGACGGCCGCATATGCATCCTCTTTACATTCATAACGTCCTAGATGGCGCCATTGTCCCCATGCGGAAATGGTCGCGCGCCATTTCTTCGTAGACTTGCACCACGACACTCCCTTGTATCCGCTCTTGTTGTTCCGGTTTTTACCCCGGTGCTGCTCATTCTGAAAATGGGTTGCTTCCCGCAGCATGGCGATACGGTTGTCATCACGTTCGCCAAGATGATCAATCTGCGCCACAGGCCAGCGCCCGTGAACATACAGCCAGGCCACGCGGTGCAACTTGTAGCTATGCCCATCAATGCGGGCCGTCAAATAGCCATACGCATCGCGACTGCCAAACTGCTGCCCCTCCGCCGCCCTGCTTCCGAGACTAATCCGCCAGCGAAAGACACCCGTCTGCGGGTCGTATCTCACCAGTTCCTTTAATCGCTCCTGTGTGAGCGCTAGCGCTGGCGTAGTCCTTCTCGACGAACTGCTCGAGGCGCTGGATCGCGGTGGGGACATCGATGGCCTTTCGGCAGCGGTGCTTGTGGGAGAAGCAACTGCAGGGTGTGATCGGGTCGATGCCGAGGTACGGCGCGTGTCGCGCGCCGTCGGCAAAGCTCGATGAGTTTTCGTAGCCGCCGAAGATGCACACCGTGGGCGTGCCGACGGCCTGGCCGAGGATGGCCGCAAAGCCGGGACTGCAGTAAACCATTGTAGAACGCGCCGCGAGTCCTGCAAGTTCCTCGAAGGCGAGCTCCCCGTGGTGCAGCTCGACGTCGGGCGTGATGGCGCGGCCGACCAGCCATTCGATTTTCGGCACCAGGTCGGCCACGCTGACCACGAAGAAGCCGTCGCGCACGGCCTGCAGGATCTGGTAGTACGCCTCGTAGTCCGGGTTGCGCGCAGCACACCCGCCCCACTCGGTGCGCTCAACCAGCGGCCGATACAGGAGCACCGGCAAATGGGGTTTCCAGGCGCGCAGGCGCGCGTCGGCCTGCTCGAGCCATGCGGATGGCACCGGCAGCGAGAAGTCGGCGCCTGCGAGGCTACAGCCCGCGTTGTGCAGCATGGCGGCGAGCACCGAGCCGCGCCGGCGCACGTCGTCGCCGCTGTACCACACGCGCAAGGGTCGCGCGCCGGCCGGCGGCAACGCCGTATAGGCCGACGCCTCGCGCCGCTCGTTCCTGGCCTGGGTGCGCAACCGGGAGGGCTTGCGCACCAGGCCGACGGCCAGGTCGTGATAGATGCACGGCCACGGCGTCTCGAGATACACCCTGCGGCCGGCGGCGAGCAGTTGCCGGACGATCGCCCGCTGGTGCAGGTTGTCGCCCATGCCGTGCATCCCTTGTAGCAGGATCGGCACGGCCTGGGAGGTCATGCGTCGAGCATGTCGATATGCGCGTCCTGCTCACGCCCGGGGTCGGCCGTGTACATGACGTAATAGACCCAGTCGCCGTCGGGCGAGTTTTGCCACGGCACGCCGCCGGTGTGGGCGCCGCCCATGTTGTTCAAGTCGAAGCCGGCGTAGCAGGGATAGCCGCCCGAGCTGATCGCCCACGACAGTTTCTTTTTGCCGCGATTGCCGAAGGCGTAGTAGTCGCCCTGCTTGAGCTTGGTGGCGGAGGGAAAGCGGGTGCCGTTGTTGGTGGCCGCGCCGGCCGGATACACCGTGACGTTGCCGGTCGGCGGTGGCGGCGGTGTGGCCCCGCCGTTGCTGCCGCCACCCTCGACGGTTGCGCCTGCCAGTTGCGCCGCAGTCGCGTTCGGAAAATTGATGGTGATCTTGCTCATGGTTGCTCCTTGGTTGGTTAATCACTTCGCGATGGCGTCGCGAAGATCCTTGATGGCGGCCTCGATGCGCTCGCGTGCGGCCCGCCAGTCCTCGCGCACTACGCTCATCTGCTTTTCCAGCGTCTCGACCCGGTGCTCGAGCTGGCCCTGCCCATACGCATAAAGGACGGCATTGACCGCGACCGCCGCCACGAAAGTAAAGGCGGCAACAAGCCAGTCGTGCTTCACGTCAGTGCTTCGCTGTAGGCCTGCGAAAAGAGCATCGACCCAATCGCCGCCGTCGTGCCGTTTGACATGCCGGTATGGACGTCCATCAAACTTGTGTTGGCCGGTAGGTCGGTCGTCAGCGTGCCGGTCGCGGTGAATGCCGAGTCGAGCCGGTCCACGCGGTAATAGACCGTCGTGTCATTCGGCTCGCAATAGAACGCGCCGCGATACACCGCGTCCGCCGTCTTGCCGGGAAAGTTCGCGCCCAGGTCGATCTTGGTCGCGGTGCCGGTCCCGTCGTTGTGCATCACCTGCAGGTTCGAGTCGGCCGCGTCGACTCCGAAGATCAGAATATTGGTCTTGGCGGAAGGATTGGTCGCGGTGACGTTTCCGGTGGTGCCCCCAGTGCCGACGCCGTAGATGTAGCGCATACCGGATTGCGGCGTGACGATCGCAAACATCACTTGCAGGAAAAAACCGCCCAGTCCCGCCGCATTGCCGCGCCAGTAGCCGGGTTGGTTGAACGCCACGTTGGTGCCGGTGCCGGCGACGGCGGTCGACGTCATCAGTCCGCCGGTCATGCTCGCGCGCAGGCTGCCGGTGGCGACCGACTGCCCGCCGCCGGTGAAAGGCGCGGTCGCGTTCAGCCCGAATTGCTGCGGCGCCCCCGTGCCGCTGCTCCATGTCGCTTGTCGGACCTTGCGCGAGCCAAAATGCGACTGCGGCGGGTAGGTCGAGCCGCCTTGCATCCACGACAGGATGGTCGCCGCCGAAGAGCTGATCGTGGTGTTGGTGACCGACGTGATGTGGCCATTGGCATCGACGGCAAGGACCGGCACCTGCGTCGCGCTGCCGTAGGTCGCCGCCGTCACGCCGCTCACGGTGTGATAGAACGTGTAGGCCCCGCCGGCCCCGCCATCGGCACCCGCAATGGGCGACACCGTGACGATCTCCCGCGAGTTGGGCAGGCCCGGCTCGGCGCCGACGGTCAGGTATTTCTCGGTACCGCCACCGCCGCCGCCGCCCGGCACCTCCCACGTGCCGCACGCCGACAGGAACTTGCCGTCCGCACAGTCGCCCGGTTGCGCTGCCGGCACCAGCCCCGGGACGGATGAATGCGGCGGCGAGGCATCGGAGCCGTCACCGATGAACGGCGGGATGTCGTCGACGACATCACCTGCGCCGGCGCCGGTGTTGGTGAACTCGACCGCGCTCGCGCTGGCCAGCGTACTGCCGGACGTGACCGCCTTGTACAGATACGGCCGGTTGAGCTCGCTCTGCGGTGCGTCGACATTGATGACCGACGACAGCAGGACGAAGTCGTCACCGACCTCATGCCCCGCGATGTAGTCGCCGGTCCCATCGACGCCGCGCAGCAGGTTCGATAGCTGGTACTGGCCCGGCGCCACCAGGGTCGCGGTCTGAAACTGGAAGATCTCCCACAGGTCGCCCGAGCGCAGCGCGGCCTTGTTCATGCCATTGGCGAGCCCCGCATCGTTGATCGACTCGAGGCTGTGCGAGGCATCGTGCAGTGTGATGTCGACGGTGCCGGTGTCGTCGAATCCTGGCGCGCCGGGTGTGCCGCCGCCGGCGCCCACGCCGATCGCCGTGTGCGCCTTCGCTTGCGGACGCATGTCCTGATTGCTGGTGCCGCCGAACTTCCACGAGAACCATTCACCGGCCAGCACCCACAGCGGCGGATAGGCAACGCCGGCGCCGTACGCGATCCAGTCGGTGCTGTCTTCGCCGTGCGCGACCCACACCGGGACGCCGCCGGAACTGCACGCCACCGTCACGTCACAGTCTTCGACCACCTGCATCGTGTACACGGTTTCCGGCACGCCGCCGGGAATGACGCGCGTCTCCCACAGCGCCAGCGCACCGCCGCCGACCGGGGCACCGGCCGATGGGCTTCCGCCGCCGAAGTCGCCGAGCGCCGTGGTCGCGGTGCCGATCGTGGCCGGGTACGGTGTGCTCGCCACTTCGACATAGTTGACGCCGCCGTCGAGCGACTTGAACAGCGACGCGCCCGGCCACGCGCCGGCGCCCTGCGGTGCCATCGCGGCATAGAAACCATAGGTCGCGTCGCCGGACGATTGCAGCGGGATGTCGAGCAGCACCAGCTCGGTCGCCGCCTTGAGGGCGCTCGTCGGGTCTTGCGGAATGAACCCGCCGCCCGGCGCCCCGATGATCGAGTCCTGGTCGAAGACAAAGGCGCGGGTGATGAGCCCCGCGCAGCGCACGATGCCGCTCACCGTTTGCTGCACCTGGGTCAGCCGGATGCGGTAACCCTGAATGGTCACCACGTCGGTGGGCACCAGGGCCGCCCACTTGCGCGATAGACTGAACGAGACGGCGGTGCGCTCGACCCAGGCCGAATAGAGGATACCGTTGACGCGCTCGCGCGCCTCGGCGTCCTGTAGCACGATCGGGATATTGAGCGACGTGTCGAGCTCGCTCTCGCTGGTTTCGCGCCGCGCGTACTGGGTCGCGGCCTGGTAGTCGGTATCCGTGTTCAGGTAGATGAGGTTGACGGTGCGCGGCAGTTCCGATTCCGGCGTGCGCGTCTGCTCGAGCAGCGGCGGCGCCTGCGAGCCCAGGTCGTGCACACCGAGCTCGTCGTCGTCAATGTCAGCGACCGCGTCATGCGTGCGGTGCTTGAACAGCACGTGATCGTCGACCTCGGCGCCGTCGAACAAGTACAGCGCGCGCAGCGGGTCGACGGCGTTCTTGCCGGTCATCTGGCCGGCGATGACGTAGCCGTACACCGTTTCCGGCAGATCGGAGACGTCGTATTGCGCGCCCGTGCCGCCAGCCAGGCCGCAGCGCTCGGAGATGTCGGCGACGATGTCGCCGAGGACGACCGACTCCGGCGGCGGCTTCAGCGAGATCACGCCGTCCGACGTCTGAATCAACCCGTTGCCGAGGTCCAGGAATGAGCCGACGTTGCACGGAATTTCGCCGACATAGGTAAACGTGGTGCCGCTGATCGAATAGACGATCGCGGCCGACTCGAACGTCGTTGCGCTGATGCCCTGAAACGCCAGATAGCCGCTCCACACCACGAAGGGATAGCCGGGACTCCACTCCGGCGGGAGATCCACCGCTGGAATCGTATAGAGTAGGTTGAGCTCGAAGTCGAATTTGGTAAGGGTATTCGCCCATGTGGCACCCATCGTCGAGTCGTGGGCTGCCCAAGCGTTGCCCGACTCGTCAACTGCGACGGCGATGTTTTGACCAGTGCTCGCGGTGGCGCCCGTGAACGAGTAGGACGCGACCGCCGTATTGAGCGGTTCGCGATCGACCATCGTCCACACCGCGATGTACGGCGCGCCAGTGTCGTCACCGGTGGCGTAGAGATAGTTGTGGTCCGGGCTGATCACCGGCGGCGACTTGACCGACAGCGCCGTATGCGTCCCCGCCGGATTGTTGACCGGGCCCCCGATGGTGCGCCCGTCCTTCACCCAGCAACTGACGTTGCCGGTCGACCCCATCCCGTTGTTGACGAAGAAAGCGATCCCGCTATCGTTGGTCGCCCCGTGATAGATACCGTCGGCGAAGTTGTACGTCGCGAACTGCTCGATCGTGGTGTCGACGAATTCGCCCGACTCCAAATCGTAGCGGTCGACCAACCAGTCGCTGGTCGCGCCGTTGCTGCGATAGCGGCCGATGGAAACCATGCCAGCGTAAAGCGTCGCGCCGCGCACGTGCGCCGGTGCGCCGGGAATGGGCCCCGAGGGTGACGGCGGCGGCGGGTCTTCGATATTGACGCGCGAGGGAATGGGGCCTGTGGCGGTGTAGACCTCGGCCTCGAGCTGGAAGATGCGGTTGCCGTAGTCACCGAGCTGCACGTCGGTGAATACGATGTAGGCCATGCCGCGATGCGCGGGCACCTCGCCGGCGCCTTCCTCGGCCTCGATGGTCGGGTCGGGTAGCTGGTCTTCAGTCCCGGTGTAGAGGACGAACTGGATGTCGTTGGTGGGGTTGCCGTCTGCAATGATCAACCGGCCATCGGCCCACAGTTTGCGAATGCCGGCGATCGGCCCTTCGCATAGCGCCACCGCCCACGAGGCGGTGTAGGTGTAACTCGTGATCTGCGGGCCACCCTTGCCGCTCGACTTCTGCTTGTGCTCGATGAGGTCGGTTTGCCAGATGACGTTGCCCGACACTCGCTTGGTGCCGTACAGCACCGGGATCATCGAACCGTAGGTCGAGTGCTGGAGCTTGAGATCGGAGAGCTTCGGCCCTTCGACCTTGGGCGGGTCGATCAGGCTGCCGACCAGGCTGCCGGCGAGATAACCGATGCTGGCGCCGACCGGCCCGCCGATCATGCCGCCGACAATGGAGCCGGCGGTGCCGAGGACCAGCGATGCCATTACGCAACCCCTTGGAATCGGAAGACGTGCACGATGCGCGCGTCCCACACCTCGTCGATGCGGTTTTCAACCACGCCGCGCGACGTGGCCCAGGCGTGGATCATGTACGGCGGATCGTCGGCGCTCTTGATGGCGCAGTGCTGCGGATGAATGCCGCGGTGCACGTGCATGTAGAGCACGTCACCGGCCTGCGCGTCGGCCTTTGGAATCTCGGTCATGTAGCGGCGGAACGCGGCGAGCGAGCGCCCGTAGTCGGGATCACGCCCGTAGGCCTTGAGGTCGGGATCATCGGCAGCAGCTTGCGCGTTGGGCACGCCGACGGCGAGCGCGACCAGCAGCACGAGGCCGAAGCAATCGCAGGCGAGGAAGTCGGCGCGCGCCTGGTGTTGCCAGCGAAGGCCAAGTCTGGCCCTAGCGGCGAGCACGATCTCGTCGCGAGCGATCACGTATGCCGCCCGACCTGCACCAGCTTGTCGTTGCCTTGCAGGAACGGCTCGGCGCGCATGTTGACGATGTTGTCGAACACGTCGATGCAGGTGCGCCGCTTCTTGTCGCATCCAATGACCGCGGTAAACGTATCACCGTCGGCCACCTCATACGGTGGCGGCAATTGCAACACGATGGCGATACCGGGCGTGGACGTTTTCACCTCGAAGGTGAGTCCACTATTCGCGCCGCTCGTGAATGTGATCTTGCCGACACCGGGGCCGGGCATGCTCACATCATCGGTGGCGATGTAGAGCGCGTCCCCATCCCACCCGTCGACGGCGCCGTCCTGGGTGAACGGCACCGAAGGCGAGCCGGCCGTCGAGCCGCCGGCCAGGTCCACGCCGCAGCGCTCGTCGCCCAGTGTTGCGCGGCAACCGGCCGAGGTGAGCTCGCCGATGGTCTTGGTGTAGGCCAGCGTCAGGCCCAGCAGCTCGGCGCGGAATTGCTGCTGTCCCTTGGTCACCTGGCCGATGTGGCCGATGCGCAGGTTGAGCGCACCTTGTGTGAGATCCGCCCAGTTGACTTGAAATATCTTGATCTCGGCACCATCCCACAGGCCGGCGCGCAGATCGTCCTCGGTGATCGACGGCGCTTCGAGAATGCCTTCGACCTCGAGGTTGTCGACGTCGAGATTGGTATTGCTCGCGACGTCAGTGGCGCTGTAGCCGGTGGCGGCCACGTACAGGATCGCATCGAACTCGATGTCGCGATCGTGGTCGGTGAAGCCGAGCACGGTGCCGTCGACCCGCGTCACCCGCCAGCAGGTGGCGAGTGTGGTCAGCGGTTGCGCCAGATGGTCGGCGAGCGCGATGCTGATGGTCTTCATTCGCCCTTGACCTCGAGGATCGGCAGCGGGTCCCAGGCGACGAAGTAGCCTTTGCTGTTGCTCTTGTTGACGATGGCCGGCTTGATGAGGTCGGTGTCGAAGCGCACGTGCTTGTCGTACTGCCCCGACCATCCGCTCGGCGCACCGCCGTGCACGATGCCGGTGTCGTAGTCGACGGTGCCGCCGCCGACGAGCACGATGGTGCCGTTGACCGGCTTGGTTACCACGATGTCGGCGGTGTAGGCACCGAGGGTCAGGCGCTTCACCATCTGCATGCCGGCGGGTGATCCCTCGGCATCGATGAACAGTCCCTCGCCGACGGCGGCGCTGTAGTCGAGCGGATCGCGCGCGAGGAAGCTGTGCGCCATGCCGGCCATGATGCGAAAGAACGAATGCATGAGCCGGTAGTCGATGCGGATGGTGCCGTCGGGGGTGATGTTGTCGCTGCCATCCGAAAGCGTGCGGTCGTAGTGGCACTCATATTCGAGGCGCTCGAATTGCCAGCCCTGGTTGCGCGACTCCTTGCCGCTGGCGGTGACCACCACGTCGGTGCGAAAGCGCGGCCCGCCGCCGGAACCGAAGGACAGGCACAGCGGCAGGCGCAGTCGTTTGAAAGCCATCAACGTCTCCTGGCAGCGCCGGCCGCCACACTGAACGCCTGCAGTGCGGCCTGCCGATGCGCGCGGGTGTCGGCGTTGCGGTCGATGTTCTGCACGATGGAAATGCGCGGGCCGACGTCGCTGGTGCGCACCTGGTTGTTGGGCCGGATGCGCGCGCCGGCCGGCAGATCGACGAGCTCCGGGCCCATCTCGCCGACCAACGCCAGGCCGCCGCGATGCACGCCGCCGGTGGAATACGGATACGGCCCCGGCGGAATCGCACTGCCGGCGGTGCCATAGCCGAGGCCGCCACCGCCCATGCCGCCGAGCATCTTCGCCAACATGCCGAACACGTCGGCGCCGCCGCTGGTGTTGCCGCCGAATAGTGCGTTCGCCACGTTCTGCGACGCGAGGCGCGCGAGCTGCCGGGTGATGTCGTTGACCAGATCGCGGAAGGCATCCTTCGCCGACTTGGCGCCGGTCACGAAGTCGGTGAGCGGGTCGACCAGAGCATCGGAAAACAGGTTCTTGACCTCCTGCAGCTTCCTCGCTTCTTCCGCCATCTTCTCGGCGATGCGCAGGTCGCCGACGGCGGCATTCGCCTCGCGTAGCGCTGCGGCGACATCGCGGATCGCTTGAGCTTCCTCGGTCCAGCCTTGCGCTTCTTTGTCCGTCGCTTCGCGTTCCTTCGCGAGTGCCAGCGCTTCCCGCTTGGCGGCCGTGTACGCATCGAGCGCTTCCTTGCCGCCGCGCAGTTCGATGATCTGCTCGCGAATGCTCTCGTTGCCTCGGCGTATCCCATCCGCCTCGCGCTGTGCCGCTTCGATGGATTTGCGTGTGGCCTCTGCGAACTTTTCCTTTTCCTTCGCGGCGGCTTCCTGCGACTTCGCGAGTTCTTTGGCGACGCGGTCGGCTTCCTTGCCGGCGTCGATTTCCTTGGCCAGCAGCCGCAGTTGCGCTTCGCGCTCGGCCGTCAATCCGCTCGTCGCGTCTTTCTGAAGACGCGCGATCTCGAGCTCGACTTTGTCGACCTCGTTTAATTCCTGCTGGGCAACGACTTGCCTTTGCAGTGCTTGAATCAGCCGTTCGGCGTCGGTGGTTCTTTCCTTGTCGCCGGCGCCGCCGCGTCCGGGCGGTGGCGGAGGCGGCGCGTTCGGCTTCGGGCCAAAGACGCCTGAAACATCCTTTTCTATCTGCGATCGCGCCTGCTCGCGTAACCGTTTTTCAAGCGTCGCTTTCTCGGCTTTCAATTGCTCCAGAACGGACGAATCAAAAAACTGCCGGACTGTGTCTAGTCCCTTGAATGGCGTCGACTCTTTGAGCGAGTCCTGCAGCGCTTCAATTTCTTTATTGACGTCGCGCAGCCTCGCCGCATCGCTGCCCGATCGCAGCAATAGGTTTATGGTGCCGGTCAATCCGCGCCCGAAAGAATCGGCCGCGCTCGTCGTGTCGGTGAACGTCTTGATCAGCGTGATCAACGACGGGACGAGGCTATTCAATACGACTTCGGCGAACTTCTGGCTTTCGTAGCTAAGCCGCGCGTATTCCTTACCCAGCTGCTCTGCCGCCGCGACTTGCTCGGCGGTGCGCGTCGCCTGGACGTCCTGCAGCGACGACATTTCCTGCAAGATAGCCAGCGTCTTCTTGGCTTGCCCGCCCCAGATCGCCGTCGCTAGCGCTAGCTTGTTAGGGCCATCGGCATAGGTCGCCAGCTTCAGCGCCAGTTGTTCGAAGGCTTGCGCCGGGTCTTTGGCCGTGACACCGAGCAGCTGTAGCGTTTTCTGTACGCGCACCGACTGCCGGTCGGTGCCCGCCATGCCTTGCGTCAGCGTGATAAGCGCGTTGTTTAAATCATCGATGTTCCCGCCGGCTATCTTCGTCTGATTGTTCAGACGCGATAGCGACTCGACCGACGATCCTGTGGCCTCGGACAAATCCTGAAGCGCGGCGGCTTCTTCGATGATTTGTTTGGTCGTTTCATAGATCGTCTTACCGATGGCAAGACTGCCGAGCACCTTGCCGATTTCGTCGATCGCCGTTTTGGTATTCGCGGCGAACTTCTTGGTTTGGTACTCGGCCTTGGTCAGGCCCTTGGTGTATTCGGCCGCGTCAAGGCCCAGCAGGACAACGAGACGACTCAGGACGTTAGCCATTGGCGACCTTCTTTCGTTTCTGGCCGAGCTTGAAGATGCGCCCAGTGCCGGCGATGGCCGCGAAGGCGCTCGCCGCCACCGTCGCCGTCGCTGTCGGTTTCGGTGTCAGCGCTTCGCGCAGTTGCGGATCGAAGATAAATGGCGTGATGGAGTCTGCGCCGGCGGTCATGCGCGCGATGTTGGCGAGCAGCAGCTCGAAGCGACGGCCCGGCAACCAACGCTTGCGCGCGTAGGTCTGCCACGAGCGCAATTCGTGCTCGTACATGCGCGTGCCCAGTTCGTCCGCTGTCATGCCGAGTTCAAGCGCCAGGTCGAAGATCAACTCCTGGCGCTCGGTCAGTTTCCCGGGTCACCCTCGAGCGGCCGGGTACCGGCCGCCGTCAGTAGCAGGTAGTCCGACCAGTCGGCTTCCTTGAAGATCTCGACCCACTCGGCGGTTTCTTCCGGCGACAGGCGCTTGCCGTCCTCGGTGCAGAGCACACCGGCCATCAGCGTGGCCTTGGTCGTGTCGTCGGTCGAGTTGGCGATCGCCGCCAGCGCATTGCCGTCGGTGACTTTCAACGGACGAACATAGACCTCGCCGACGCCGGGAATGGTGACCGGGATCGCCTTGGACCGGGTCGCGTTCTTCTCGCGCCAACGGCGCTTGGCTTCCGCGTTGTCCACGGCTTACGGCGAGGTCGCTGGATCGAGCACGAAGATCGGGCCGGTGAGTTTGATGACGGCGTTGCCCTTCCACACCGCCTGGCCGATGGCACCGTTGAAACTGGTGGTCTGCACGGTGCCTAGCATGATGATCACGCCGCCGTCGTTGGGGAGCGTGATCTTGACCGCGACGTCGTCGCCGCTCTTTTCCGCCTCGCGCAGTTTGGTCTGCACTTCGGTGAGCGGCGCGAAGTTGAAGTCGAGCGTGAGCGTGCCGGCATCGGCCAGGCCTTGCTCGAATTCCTTTGCCGTCGAGCAAATGGTGCTGACCTCTTCCTGGTCAGCGCCCCCGCCGGCCTGCGCCGCGCCGGTGAGCTCGCACATTTCTGAAAACAAGACCTCGGCCAGCGTGCCGCCCGACGTATAGGCGGCGCCCATGCTGTTATCCTCGCCGGCCAGCTCGAAGTCGCCGACGCCCGGGTTGTCCACCGCGTACAGATTGCCGTTGAACTGCACCGCGCCGACCACGTCGTTGATGCGCACGACGTCGCCGAGCTCCGCGTCGTGTCCCGCGGCACTGACCACGGGCGGGTTGGCTTGCGTGATGCCGCTGATGGCGAGCGGCGGCGACGTGTCTTCTTCACCGATGCCCACCTGGATGGTGGAACCCATGAACTTGTAGCGCTGGCCCTGCGACATGATTTTCCCTTTCAGAAAAGCAAAAGGGCCGGCGGATGCCGGCCCTCGTCGTCAATCAACTGCCCGTCTTGCGGTTACGCTTGTTACGTCGTCGCGCTACTCGGCGCGAACGTGTAGAACAGGATGGCGCGATAGGTGCGCGTTTCCTCGTCATAAGTCAGGATCGGTGCCTCGTCGCGCGTGCACGGCGGATCGAGTCCCTGCATGGCGACCATCACGCCGGTGAGCAACGTGCCGCGCTCGGCGTGCGTGGTCGCCGCGATGTCAATCTGCACGCGCGCGTCGTCGGTGCTGCCGTCGTCGCTGCCGCACAGGTCAGGATGCGAAGTGCCGCCGACGAAGGTGTAGCGGCCGGATGGAAACTGCGGCAGGCCGCCATCCTTTTGCATGAACGTGGACGGGTAGAAGCGTCCGCCGAAGATCGCCTTGCACGCCGCGCGCACCACGGTATCGATGCTCACGTGAATAGCCGTTTGCGCAGGCGCTCGACCATGGCCTCGATCGCTTCTTGCTGGCCGCCTTCCAGGGCCGGCCCGAGGAACGGTTCGGCGTCCATCTTGATGCTGCCGAACTCGACGATATTCGCGTAGGGCGCTTCGGACTGCTTCACCTTCTTGCCCTTGCGCTTGACCATCCGGCCGCGCCCGCGGACGGTGACCATGTGCTCCGACGTGAGATCCGTTTCGCCCTTCGGCACCTTCTTGACGATGACCGACTCGAGCAGGCTGCGGCTTTGGACCGACGGATTGCCGAGGATCTTCGCCTTCGCGCGTTTCTTGATGACGGTGGCCGCCGCACTGGTGGCCGAGCGCGCCGCGCCGAGCGCCTTCTTCTCGCCGAGCGTGCGCATCTTCTCGCCGAGCTCGCGCAGGCCCTTGACTTCGAAAGTGACGGCCACGGCTAACCCGCGTTCAGTCCCGAGCTGCAGCGGAACTGCAGTTCCCGATGTGCGGTGTCGACGTCGATCGCCGCTTCGATGTTGTAGTAGGTGTCGGTCTGCGGAAAGTAGGCGCGATCCTTCGCTCGCACCGTCGCCATCAGGCTCGAGTAGCGCGTCGATATGAGCGTGTCGGCGGTGGATTCCACGCCGTCGGCAATGAATGCCTCGCGCCCGCGCAGAGGCTCCACCCGCGACCAGGCCACCTGCAGCGGTTCCCAGGCGCGCATCGGCTCGCCGGTGTCGTCGTCGATGGTGTCGACCGCGCGATCGAAGCGCACGCGGTGCTTGTAGTCGCCGGCGCCGTTCATGCCATGCCCAGGTCTTCGCGCGGCAGTTTCGCCAAAAGCGACGCGACGCCGAGCGGAATCTCGGCCAGCTTGTCGGTGTCGGTGCCTGCGCGCTGGTCGTACAGGTGGCACAGCATGAGCAGCATCGCCGCCCGCGCGCGCGCCGGCAGCGGCAGGAACTGCGGCGAGTCGCCCGGCAGGCTGTGGCCGGTGACGTAGCGCACGCGCACCGAGCCGATCGAATTGCGCGCGCTCGGCCACGACGTCGCGCCGTAGGCCAGCGTCAGCCGCGCATAAGGCCCGGTGGTGTCGAGTTGGTATGTCGCCGGGTCGACCGTCACCTCGAGCGCCGCAGCGGCGGCGGCTTCGCCGGCGGCTTCGGCCAGTTCAAGGTCGCCGCTGCTAATGAATTCGGCCTCATAGGCCGCGATATAGGCCGCGTCCGCTGCGGCCTGGTCGAGATAAATCACGCTCTCCACCGACTGCACCGGACCCAGCGGCAGATACAACGCCGGGCCGGCAGGCGCGCGCACCTGCACCGATGGAAATCCATTGCTCACGAGCTCGAGCGTGCGCGGCGCGAACGAGCGCCCGCATTCGGCTTCGCAGTACTCGCGCGCCGCCGGAATGCCGACGGTCTGCAGCCAGTCGTCGTCGTCGCTCGCCGGCGGTGAGCCGAAGGCGTCGATGCGGCAATGGGTCCACGCTGTTTCCAGATCGATCGGCTCGTCGGCCACCGGCACCACTTCGGCCACGCTGTACTGGTAGAGCAGCGCCGCCTGCCGGCGCCGGACATCGGCCAGGAACAACGTCGAATTGCCCACGTCGTCGTAGAAGATCATGCCGCCGCCTCCAGGTCGTCGCGCAGGAACGGAAAGCAGCGCAAGGCCGACCCCGGCGTGCAGTTGATGACCTCGACGCCGGCCGGCAGGTGCTGCGCCATGTGCGCGATGGCGCGCGTGCAGCGCGCGAGGAACGACTGCGACGGGTTGCCGCACGGCCGCGCGTGCGGCGGGTGCCAGTGGCCGCCGTGCATGTCGAAGCCGAACAGCAGGACGCGCGCAGCACCGGCGTGAACCGCGATCTGGATCGCCTGGCCGCCGGAATTGCCGAGCGTGCGCAGGCACCCGGGATCGCGATCGAAGCCTTCCGCGCCGCTGTTGCGCAGCACGAGCGACGGGAATGGCAGATCAGGCAGCGTGCCGCGCGTGGGCTCGATGCTCACCCGCAGTCCGGGGCCCACGTGCGCGTCAGGATGCGCGAGCCACCAGCGGCGGTCGGCGGCGTAGACAATCTCGGCATCACGCGCGAGCTGCCAGGTGGTGTTGATGGCGATGCGCGGCAGATGGCGCACGCCGTCGGCGACTGCCTGCGACATCGACGGGCCCGACGCCAGAATGGCGACCGTCTGCCCCGCCCACATGCGCGGCACGATCCAGTAACGTGCGGTCATACGTTCTCGCGTTGCGGTACGGCGTCCGCGCCCTTCTTGACCGCGAGCTGCCAGTCGCGCGACGCGCCGCCGGGTGCCGCCTTGGTATCGCGCAGCGCGATCCACAGCGACCCGCCCCAGGTGTAGCACTCACCGGCACTCGCGCCGCTGGCCTTGCCCGACGCCCAGGTGCCGGCGTAGCGCGGCACTGGGAACGGCAACGCGAACTCCTTGACCACCGCGCCGCGGGTGAAGCGCAGCACCACCGTGCGGCCGTCGTCGCCGAGCTCGGCGGCCATGTCGTCGAAGCCGACGCCATCTTCGCCGGCCGGCCCGGGGACGCCATCCTTGCCGTCGCGGCCATCCTTGCCGTCGCGGCCGTCGCGGCCCGATTGCCCATCCTGCCCGTTGTGGCCGATGCCATCGGAGCCGCGCTCGCCCGGCGCGCCATCCTTGCCGTCGGCGCCGCGCTCGCCGGGTGCCCCGGCCACCGGCGGCGGCAGTGCCTTGAGGCGCGCGTCGATGCGCGCGTCAACGGCGCGAAAGATCGTGTCGGCCAGCGCGTCGATTTCCGTTTGTGTCATGGGGTCGTCCCAAGTTGTGCTTCGAGCGTCTTCACGCGCGCCGACAATTCCTGAATCGCCTTGATCATCGGCGCGATGAACTCGTCGTAGCGCAGACTTACCGTGCCGTCGGGATCGACGCCTTGATCATCGGGAAGCAGCGTCGGGTCGCCTCCGCGCACGAAGCCGCCGAAATCGACCACGCCGGACGCCTTGACCGCGTCGCTCACTTCCTGCGCGATCAGGCCGAAGTGCTGACGCACGCCGGGCAGCGGCGTGACCCGGTCCTCATACACCGGGCGCGTGGTCGCGGGCACCAGCACGTTGTCGATGGTGTAGTACGCCGGGACTACCTCTTCACCAACAACGACCCGTTCCTGCTTGTTGATGCCTTCGATCCACTTGTACGAAACCGGGCGCAGGGTTTCGATGAAGTCGAGTCCGAGCGGACTATCAACGATGTCCTTTTTGAGCCGCGCGTCGGAGGTCTGGATGGTGCCGTTCGCCGCCCAAACCGCCGTCCACCGATGCCCGCTGTCTCCGCAGGACAACGTATTGTCAAACCACATGAGCAGCGCCGTCTCGGCCTGCAAGTACATGTCGTGCCATGCGGTAGCGCTCAGGATTCCGTATTGAGGATAGCCACTGTCATGGGTGAGAATAAATCGGCGGTCGGTATACACCTGCACGTCGAGCGGCGCGCCAGGGCCCGCCGTCGAGTTGACGCCCAGATATCCATCGACCACGAGCGTATTCGACAGCAGGAAATTCGCGCTGTTGAACGTCAGATAGTGCGTGTTGCTGTTGCCCAGCTGCATCGCGCCGACATCGTTGTTCCTGTGGGCAAAGACGTCGCGACAAGTAACAGACCCACCGGGGTATGCCGCCGACGTGGTAAGCGAGCCAACGGTTGCCACGCCCGCGACCGTGAGCGCGTCGGTGGCCTTGTCGTAGGTCAGGCCAGCATCACCGCCGAACGCGCCGCCGTCGTTGAACTGCACCTGCGTGTCCGAGCCAGCGGCCACGCCGGAACCTGTCGCACCCGTAGCGCCTGTTGCCCCTGTAGCGCCGGTCGCACCCGTCGGTCCCGGCACCGTCGAAGCCGCGCCAGTAGTACCCGTCGCTCCAGTCGCGCCCGTGGGGCCGGTTGGACCCGCCGCGCCCACGGCACCCGGCGTGCCGGGTGTTCCGGTCGTGCCGGTCGCGCCAGTAGCGCCTGTTGCACCCGTCGGGCCGGCTACCGTTGACGCAGCACCCGTCGCACCCGTGGGTCCGGTTGCACCCGTCGCCCCAGCTACACCGACACCCGTTGCCCCCGTAGGCCCGGTCGGGCCCGCTACGGTCGAGGTCGCCCCCGTTGCGCCCGTTGCGCCGGTGGCGCCGGTCGGGCCGGTGGGACCGGCCACCACCGAGCCAGCGCCCGTTGCGCCTGTCGCACCAGTAGCGCCAGTCGCACCTGATGCACCCGTCGCACCCGTCGGGCCAGCCACCAGCGAATTAGCGCCCGTGGCACCCGTCGGTCCCGTGGGTCCGATCGCACCCGCTTCCCCTGTTTCCCCAGTCGGGCCCGTGGCCCCTGTTGCTCCGGTGGCGCCGCCGCCCGGCCCGGTGGCGCCGGTCGGTCCCGGCTCGCCTTGCAATCCCTGCGGCCCTTCCGGCCCGATCTCGCCCTGCGGCCCTGCGGGCCCTGTGGGGCCCGTGGCGCCGTTGCCGGTGCCGCTACTACCTCCGCCGAGGATTACCGCGCCTGGCTGGCCGCCAGGCCCCCGCAAATCGACGTATTGGCCCCACTCACCGCTCGGCCGCTCGAAGCGCAGCCGGGTGCCGCTCCACTCGTGCTTCGGCTTGTCGCCCTTCTCGCCTTCCGGCCCCTGCGGGCCCGGCGGCCCCATCGGTCCCGGCGGGCCGTCCTGGCCGTTGAAGCCATCGAGGCCAGGCGCGCCATCCTTGCCGTGCAGGCCGTCGACACCGGGCCGGCCGTCCTTGCCGTGCAACCCATCGCGGCCGGGTGATCCCGGCGCGCCATCCTTGCCATCAATGCCGTGCCGCCCATGCCGCCCATGTCGCGACGGATTGCCCTTGAGCACCGCCACGTCGGCGGCGATTTGGTCAAGCGTTGGCATCGGCTCGCGCAAACCGCAACTCGATCGCCTTCACCACGCGGCCGAGCAGATCGTCGACCTCGCGCAAATCAGCGTCCTTGCCCGGCGGCCCGCTCATCCCGTCCTGGCCGTCGGCACCGTCACGACCCGGCGCACCGCTGACCCCAGGCTCACCTGGTGAGCCTGGCGGCCCCGCCGGAATGCGCGTGATCGACGCCTCGAGCTCGCTCATCCGCACTTCGATCGGCGCCAGCTCGCGCGCCACGTAATCGCGCGTCGTCTTGACGATGTCGGCGGCGATCTCATTCATGCTTGGCATGCAAACCCCTTCGTGATCTCGGCATGCAGTTCGAGCAGCATCGCCTTGGCCGCCGCTTCGCCTTCGGCGTTCGGCTCATTGGCCGCCGGTGCCGGATTCGCTGGCGCCGCCGGCGTGGCCTTGCCGAACGGGTCTTCCTTCGCGTCGCGCTTGGCGAGCGCTTCCAGCGAGTAGTTCTGCTGCTGCGCCATCGGCGACTTGCCGGCGCCATTGGCCACCGGCGGCAGGTCGAACTTCTGCCGCGCCTCGTCTGGCGCATAGATGGCGCGCTCGACCCCCTTGGCCACCACGTCCATTTGCGTCGCCGTGTCCATGCGCAACAGGTCGTCGAGGTTGAATCGCGTTTGATAGCCGGCGTCGGTCAGGCCCAGGCCGTCGTCGAGCCCGCACTCGACATCCTGAATTTGCACCTGCAGGCAGTCGTTGTAGTAGATCTGCTCGAGGATCTGCGCGTTCTGCATGGCCGGCATCTCGCCGACGTGCACCTTGTACGGCGGCACGTGGTAGGTCGCGCACACCATCTTCGCCGACAGGCCCAACTGCTCGACCAGTTGCGAATCGACCGCGTTCTCGGCGATGACCTTGTAGTCGAGCCCGTTGCCGAGCACCGCCGTGCGACCGCGATTGCCGCCGGCGATGGCCGACTCGAAACGATCCTTGTATTGCTGCGCCAGCTCCTGCGTGATCGGTTTCGGCGTCACCAGCAGGCCGCCCGGCTTGCTCTGGTTGCGGAAGAACGTCGCCGCGTTGCGCTGGATCTCGAGGCCGTGCGCGGCCGCGAGCGAGGACGCGAACAACGGCGACAAGCCCACCAGCGGATGGAACAGGCACCACATGCGATCGTGGATGATCTCGCTCGCCGGCACCACGACGTCACCCTCCTCCGGCACGCCGGTCAGGTCGTCGGCGCCCAGCCGGTAATACACCGCGCCCGACGGCGCGATCAGCGTTTGCGTGGTCCACGGGTTTTGCACGGTGAGCGCCGTGACCACGTTGCGGTTGTCGCGGTGCTTCAACACGAACGTGTTGCCGTGCGACAGCTTCGACAGCATCCAGTAGCGCATGAACTGCGGCCAGATCTGGAACTCGTTCGGCTTGCGCAGCACCGGCGAGAACGCCGGCGACGTGATCTCCTCGAATACGCGGCTCTGCTTGCCGACCTCGCCCAGCATCACGCCCATCTTGCCCATGTCGCCGGCGATCAGCGTCTGGCAGGCGAACACCGCCCAGTTGGTCGGCGCCGTCCACGGGTCACACTCGCTGTCGCACTGGAACGCTTGCGGATGATGCGAGCCGCCGCTGTCCCACACCGTCGCCCACTGCCGCGCGTCGGCGACCGCTGACAGGTTGCGCGGCGACCGTTCCTTGCGCACCACGAGCTCGAAGCCGAAGAGGTTCATTCGGCGGTCGGCTTGTGCCACGGCGGCGTCACCGGCGTGGGCTTGGTGTCGGGTGCCACGACCGGCGTGACCGGCACTGGCGTCGGCGTGACTGCCGGCGTCGCCTGCGGTGCCTTGGTCGCGGCCGGCGCCATGTCGCGCCGCTTGTACTCGCGTTTCGGCGTCAGCAGCGCCGCGCGCGGCGCCTCGACGCCGAAACTGCGCTGCCCTTCCGGCGGCGCCTCGGCGATGTAACCCAGCGCCACCAGCGCGCGCGCGGCGGCGCCCGGCACGCGGATCGGCTCACCCGCCCGCGTGCGGCCGATGCGCCGCTTCGCGATCCATTGCTTGGTCATGTCGGAGCTCCAAAAAGCCCGGCCCATTGCGGGCCGGGCATCGTTGCCGTTATGGCGATCCCTCGTTGCCCCAGTCGGCGTTGCCGATGTAGGCCACCGCACCCGCACGGCGAATGCCGAAGTTGATCGGCCGCACGACCTTGAGCGCCACGCTTTCCTCCTGGAACATCGAAGTAAAGTTCGCGCTGGCCGCCGTCGGCGTATCGGTCGCCCCGGTCGGCGCCGAGTCCTGCTCGATCATCGCCTCGGTCGAGGCCGAGAACGTGACGCCCAGGTCGCCGATCTTCCAGATGTCGGACGGCTTGAGCAGGATCACGTCACCGGGGCCGACGTTGTCACCGACCACGACGTTGTAGCCGTTCAGGTTGCCGCCTTCGCTGGTGAGCCCAGGGAATTCGGTCTGCCCGAGCGCGTTGCGCATCATGCCCAGCGACGCCGCCAGCGATGGCGTGGTCACCAGGTACAGGCCGCGCACGTTCTTCGCCGTGATGAAGCCCGACAGCAGCGCCATCAGGTCGGCGCGAATCGCCGCCGCATCGTTGCCGCTCGAGCTGCCCGCGACCAGGCCGTTCAGGATGCCCGCCGGCGACACCGTCGGCACCGCCGCCGCTGCCGACAGGAACGTCATGTCGATGCGCTGGGTGATCGCCTCGCGAATGCTGTCGCGCATGATCATCTCGGCCGACGGCGACGAGTCGCGCACCAGCTCCTTGCTCATCACGCAGATGGCGGCCACCTTGAGCGGCGACGTGTTCTGCGCGGCAAAGCTCGCGCTGGTGTTCGGGATCGCCTTCGACTCGCCGACCCAGAAGCCGGTCGATGCGCCGTCCTGGCTCTTGATCGACACGTTGTGCGGCACCTCGCGCAGCGGCAGCTTGTCGAACACCGTCTCGCCGTACAGGTACTCCACGAAGTCGCCGGTGTAGCGGTTGTCGGCCGACACGAGCTCGCTGCCCCACTCGCCGGTTCCCGTGCCGCCGCCCGGCACCGCTGCCTTCATGGTGGCCACCAGCATCGGATGCGTCTTGCCGTAGCGCTCTTCGGCGATCTGCGCCGGCGTCGTGAAGTTGCCTTCCTTCGCCTCGAGCACCGCGATCGCCTTGCAGATGACGCGCCGCAGGCCGCTCTGGCCCTTGAACTTGTCTTCGGGGTCGGTCTTGCGCACGAACGCCATCGGCGCCTTGTTGATCGCGCCCGGCAATTCGACCGGTCGCGCGCGGCCGATGTCGACCATCTGCGCTTCCTTCACCGCGATGTCGTCGTCGATGTCGGACATCTCGGCGCGGATCGCGCGCACCTCGGTGCGCTCGTCGTCGGTAAAGGCCCGGTTCTCGTTGGTGCGCAGCTCGTCGAGCTCCCTCGCCCGTGCCGCCTTCTGGCCGCGCGTGTCGCGCAGCGTCGACAGTTGTTGCGATAGCGTGTTCACTGGTTTGCCCTTCGTAGGCAATGCCGTAGCGCCGGCAAGTGGTAGTTGTCGCAGCGCTCTTGGATCACACGCGTTAAGCCGTAGCGCCGGCCGCGAATGAAACAGCGTTTTGACGGTCAAAATGCTTGCTTGCTGTTGCGCAGGAATCGTCACGAGCGAGAGCTCCAACCATTCCCACGACTTGAAATGAAGCCCGCCGGTTTCCTTCAGATGCGAAAACTCGAGCGGGTTGAAACCGATCGACAGGCCGCGTTTGAGGCCGCGCTTCAGCTCGTAGTAGGCCGACGCCATGCGCTCGGCGATCGACACCGGCGCATCGGCCGGCGGGTTGTCGATGTAGCCGTCAACCTCGATGTCGGTGCCGCTGACGCGCGCCGCCGTGATCATTCCGATCGGACGACCCGCGTCGTGCTGGTCGAGAAACGGCATCGGCAACTTGAAGCGCGCGCCCTTCGGCTCGACGATGTCGCCCTGCCGATCCGGCGTGATGGTCGACGCGATGCCGGTAAAGGTGCGCGTGCGATCGTTGACACTCTTGATCGTCAGGAAGCCGAAGGCGTTTTTGTGTTCCATGCGTTACCCCAAAAAAAAGGGCCACGCACGAATGCATGGCCCTTGGGAGGGAGCTACCGACAGGACTGCTACAACGACTACACGGTGAACAGCTGCGGCGCTGCAGGCTCCGGGTTGAGCGACATCAACGCCACGGCGTTAAAGGTTGCGGCGAGCGGATCGATCTTGCCGCCGGCGTTCTGTTTCGTAATCACGACCGCATTGCCGCGCGGCTCGGCGCGCGCATTGCCCACGCAATACGCCATCAGCCGCGAGCCCGCGTGGATCATGCCGCCGCCGGCTAACTTGCGCTCGACCGTCTTGATCGCACCGACCAGCTTCCAACCCTGCGAAATGCCGACGATGCTCGTGCCTTCAATGCCGCGCGCCTCGAGCTCGTCGACCGTGGCACCAATGCCCGCCGGATCAACGCCAACTTTGTCGAGTAACCCTGCGGCATATATCCGCTCCACGATGTCGGCCGCCTGGCGCACGTCGTCGCCGATCGTCTCGACCAGCGTCAGGTCACCGTCGTTCACGAAATCCAGCAGCTTTGGCGCCTCGGCCTTGTTGCGCTCGAGCGCGATCGGATGCGCCCAGGCATGGCACCACACGCGCCAGCGCAGCGCCGTGCGCTCGCCACTGCCCGCCTCGCGCCCGATCACGCACATGCCGAACAGGTCGTCGAGCCCGCCACCGTCGATCCCGACGCACACCACCTCGCAGGTGTTGATGATCGAGTCGAGCGTCACGCCCGGCTCACCGCTTGCTTCCCAGTACGCCCCGCCGGCCCATCCGCCGGCCAGCAACGCAAGCCCGATCTCGATGTTCAGGTGCTGCGATGCCCACGCGCGCAATTCCTCGTCGCTCGTGTTCTGTGCCGTCTGCATGTCGCCGACCAACCGCTCCACGCTGATCGAGCGCCCGGCGTTCGGGTTGACCATCGCCCAGTTCTTCGAGTCGCGCCATGCGTCGGCCCGGCGCTGCATCGACGGCGGAAACTCGTACAGCACCGGCAACATTGCGCCTTCCTGCGAGCCATCGCGTATCGCTCGCGCCTTTGAAAGTTCAGCATGGAACACCCCGCTCGGCGGTTCCTCGCTTTGCGTCGTGATGAACGCCATGAACGCTTCCGGAAACGGCAACATGCCGCCACGCAATTGCCGGATCGCACTCGCCGCCTTCGCATTGCGCGCCACCACGTGCAGCTCGTCGATCAGCACGCCACCGCTCACCTTTTGCCCGGTCAGCACCTGCGGGTCGAACGTCATGATCTGCAACGTGGCGCCCGACACGCGATGCACGATCGTCTTCACATGCTCGCGCACATGCATCACCTTCGACAGCACCGGATCCAACGCAATCGCACCGGCCGCCGCCGCGAACGCGAGCTCGGCGATGTCGTGCACCGGCGCGGTCATGATGAAGCTCGCCTTCGGCCGCTCGTTCAGCCACAGCGCCGCCAGCATGAGCAACGCGCCGTTCGTGGTCTTGCTGTTTTTCTTCGGAATCAGCAGGAACAACTCGCGCACCCGGCGCTCGCGCGTCACCGGGTCGACCGACCCAAACAACGCGCGCACGATGTCGCGGAACCAATCACCGCCGGCGTCCTTGAGCTGCGGCGTGCCCGGCACGTCGGCCAGGCGCAACAGGTTGAAAACCTTCACCGCCCGGTCGGCCTCGCCGACATCGAGCGGCAGCGTAGGCACCAGCGACCTACCGTCCCTTAACCGCCGCTCCCAGTCCTTGCACGACAGATCCCATGCCATCAGTTCATGCGCGACGTGAGCGAATCCCACTCGCTGCCGTCGGCCGCCGTCAACGCGTCGGCATTCCGCTTCGCCTTCACGCCCACGCCGGCCACGTGTGGCGGGCCACCGTTCTCTGCCACCCCTGCCAGGAATCTCTGCGCCGCCGTCACATGGCCCTTCATCGCCTGCTCATACACCGCGTCAACCACACCCATCCGCAACTGACTGGCCCGTATCGTCAGCTCCACCGGACACGTCGCTCGCAGCAACTCCACCGTAATCCCGTAGGCCTGCGCGATGTCCTCGAGCGACATCCTGCCCGCCGCCGCCCGCGCGATCTGCTGACGCATCGCCGCCGTCGGCTCGAACACCGACGGGTCGCGCAACTTGCCGTGCTTAGTGCCCATTGCCGGGACGGGGGGGGGAGAAACGTACGGAAGCG
>Ga0105104_10000341_pt1 | contig 35437 bp, 36 predicted proteins | sample PPLLaktember2015_3_FD_87034 | JGI IMG/M metagenome (GOLD analysis project Ga0105104, IMG submission 87034) | Freshwater sediment microbial communities from Prairie Pothole Lake near Jamestown, North Dakota, USA - PPLs Lake P7 Core (6) Depth... | ecosystem: Environmental > Aquatic > Freshwater >... | reverse complement strand
GAACCCTTTTATAAAAGGGTTCCGACAAACTGATCGTGAATCAGGGTCAAATGATCAGTCGTCAATAAATTTGAATAAATGGGCATGAAATATCTTTTTTACGCATCACCTCCTATTTTGTGCCTAGGATCTCTGAAATCAGATAAACTGATTTCAGTAAGAAAATAATTATACAAGAACTGCTGCCCTTTTATCTATTGTATTGGCATTCCGGCAATAAAGTTTACATTATTAACGAGGAGCATCGATGCGAAGGCACCCCCCCTTAACCGAAAAATAACTGTCTTTAATTTAGAATTGCTGTTTAAGGTCTTTTCTAATCGTAAGAAATACGCTATAATACAACCTTGAAAAAATCGAGGAGCATAAATGGACAAACCGGAAGTTTATCAAAATACCATCGACCTGGTTCGATTAGTCAAAACCTTGCTCAAACGCAAGCGGCTGATTATTATCGGGACCATCGCTTTTACCTTCGCAGCCGGCGTCGTTTCGTTTTTATTACCCCGGATGTACGAGAGCGAAGGCTTTTTCCGCCTATCCAGCGGGATTAATGTGGACCTGGAAGAACTGCGAAATATCCAGGATAAAATCAGGGACGATATCCAGAAAGAACGCGTCGATAATATGACCATGCAGCGAGACCTGCTATTTAACGAAGCCCTGGAAGAAACCGGGTACGCTATGAAAACCATCTCGATCCCGGATTATAAACGCTACCTCTCCCAATTCACCAACTCCCGCCAATTCGCCCGGTATATCGAAAAAATCAAAAAAACCGGGAAACCGCCCATCCAAGACCTTAAATTTAACCCACGCGCATCCCGCGATATGGCAGATTGGATCATTCCGGTCTACGCCTATTCCAAAAAAGATATGAGCGACCTGGGACAAATCTCCCGCGATATCCAGAACTTCGTAGTGGGCATCACGGTCACCGCTCTCCAACCTTCCCCAAAACAAGCACACGACCTCATCCAATCCCTGGGCTACTTTATCAAAGATTGTATCCTCTACGGGAAATTGAGCGACTACATCCAGGATAAATTGAATAAAAGCCAATTCGATTCCAAAACCTACGAAAACTACGTGATCCAGGACGAATTCAAATTAAAACAACTGACATCTAAACGTAATACCATCCTGGAATTAATGACCAAATACCCCCAAACCCGCGACATGCAGCCCCGCGAATTGTTCTCCCTCCAGGGCAGCGGCCAACGCTACTTATCCCCCCTCGCCCAGGTCGTGGGAATCGAATCCCACATGGCCGACATCAAAGAAAACCTCTCGCTGAACCGACGAAATCGACAACTCCAGGATGTGAAATTCGACTTTTTCTCGGAAGCCAAACGGCTCATGTCCAAAGAAAAATTCGGCGAAGCCCTCCTTAAACAATGCTTGAAACTAAAAGACCGCTTCTTTACTGAAAAAGACGCCCCCCTGGATGTCCTCCGGGAAATAAAAAACGAACTGACCAAAGACTTCCTAAACCTGGGTAACCTGAGCGAAGAAATGCAATTCCTCTCCGGCCCGACACTCCCCTCGAAACCGGCTAAACCCAATAAAACTCTCATCGCATCCATCGCCTTCATCGTCGGTTTCTTTATTTTCGTTTTCCTCGCCTTCTTCATCGAATGGTGGGAATCCAACCGCAATAAAATTTAAAATTGAAACGATAGTCAAGTTGTAGTAAAATAAATGATTTGTCCGCATATAACGACACCCTGTCGAAAAAGATAACTCGAACTGCGGACTCAGGAGTAACTATGAAAGACCTTTTGATAGAAAAAATCAAAAATAGGAAAGCCGTTGTCGGTATAATCGGCCTGGGATACGTGGGCTTACCCCTGGCCCGGGAATTCCTGAAAAAAGATTTTCAAATCCTGGGTTTCGACCTGGATAAAAACAAAATCGAAAAACTCAATATAGGAAAAAGTTATATACACCATATCAAAGATGACTTCTTAAAAGAGTACGTGCTGGAAAAGAAAAAATTCAGCGCCACATCGGATTTTTCCCGTCTAACCGAAGCGGATATGATCCTGATCTGCGTCCCAACCCCGCTGGACGAACACTATAACCCGGACCTCTCTTATGTCCTGAACAGCACAAAAGTAATCGCCCAATACTTACGAAAAGGCCACGTGGTGGTTTTGGAAAGCACCACCTACCCGGGCACCACCGACGAAGAAATGCTGCCTATCCTTGAAGAATCCGGTTTAAAAGTGGGGAAAGATTTCTTCCTGGGCTTTTCACCCGAACGCGAAGACCCCGGCAATAAAGATTTCGACACCGGCACAATCCCGAAAGTAGTCAGCGGCGTCACCCCGGATGACCTGGAAATCATTTCCACCCTGTACAGCTATATCGTCAAAGTAGTACCGGTATCCACCACCAAAGTAGCAGAAGCCTCGAAAATCCTTGAAAATACCTACCGGGCCATCAATATCGCCCTGGTAAACGAATTAAAGATGGTTTTCGACCGGATGGGAATCGACGTGTGGGAAGTCATCGAAGCAGCCAAAACCAAACCCTTCGGGTTCCATGCATTTTATCCCGGACCCGGCTTAGGCGGCCACTGCATCCCCATCGACCCCTTTTACCTGACCTGGAAAGCCAAAGAATACGACATGCATACCCACTTCATCGAATTGGCCGGCGAAATCAATAACTCCATGCCCTACTATGTAATCGAAAAATTATTGAAAGCCCTTAACGTCATGGGACGCTCCATGATCGGGGCCAAAATCCTGGTGGTCGGCGCGGCTTATAAACCGGATATCGACGACATGCGAGAAAGCCCCACCCTGAAAGTCATCGACCTTCTCATGAAGGAAGAAGCCGTGGTGGATTACTACGACCCATATATCCCTTCCCTCCCGATTACCCGGAAATACGAACTGAAACTCCAGTCCGTAGACCCGGATAAAATCGGCGATGACTATTACGACGCAGCAGTGATCATCACGAACCATTCCAATGTCGACCATCAAAAGTTCCTAAAAATGGCTAAGATCGTTATCGATACCCGCAACGCACTCAAACAAAACGGACTGAAAAGTGAAAAAATCTGGAAGGCCTGATATTTTCGATTTGTCTTCGACGACCAGGAACCTTTTTTGTAAAAAGGTTCCTGGACTTCCAAAAACTTTTGTTAAGAATATTATCCATATTAACGGAGCCAGTCCCTACCCGGGGCATATCAAGATATCACGGCACTGCAATAAAACCCCGCGTAGTGGGGCCTGGACTTTCCCAAAACTTTTGATTAATACTTTTATAGAAAGGTTGGGGAGGTGCCATCCATGATGACCGGCAAACGGATGGCGAATCAAGGTAAACCTTCCAAAAAAGAATCAACCCAAGAGGTGAATATATGAAGCGAAATATAGCGTTGATCGGCGCAGGAAGCTGGGGGAAAAACCACTTGAAAACCCTGGCAAAACTGGAAGCCCTCCATTCGGTATATGATCCATCCGCGGAAAACACCCGGAAAATTAAATCGGAATTCCCGGACATCCATATCGAAGAAGACGAAACAAAGATATTGAATTCACGGGAAGTCCAGGGAGTTGTCATCGCCGCACCGGCTGCCCTCCACTTTGATTTAACCCGGAAATACCTACTGGCCGGGAAAGATGTACTGGTGGAAAAACCCATGGCCCTGACCGTGCAAGAAGGAATACGATTGCTGGAAATCGCTAACAACGAAAAACGGGTGTTGATGGTGGGCCATATCCTTCAATACCACCCGGCAGTCATCAAATTAAAAGAATTGATCGATGCGGGAGAATTGGGAGAACTGCGGTATATTTATTCCAACCGCTTGAACATCGGGAAACTGCGGGCTGAAGAAAATGTGCTGTGGAGTTTCGCTCCCCACGATATCTCGCTGATATTGATGCTGATGAACGGACTGGAACCCATCCACGTGGATGCCTTCGGCGGCGATTATGTCAAACCGGGTATCTACGACACCACCTTAACCACCCTGGAATTCCCCAACAGCGTCAAAGGCCACATCTTTGTCAACTGGCTTCACCCCTTTAAAGAACAAAAATTGGTGGTGGTGGGAAAAGACAAAATGGCGGTTTTCGACGATGTGAGCGATGAAAAATTACTGGTCTACCCTCACAAAATCGATTTCATTAGCGGCGATATCCCGGTGGCTCGAAAAGCCGAATCTTACCCGGTTAAATTCGAACCTAAAGAACCGCTTAAAGAAGAATTATTGCATTTTATCGAATGCATGGACCAACGCAAAACCCCCAAAACCGACGGGATCGAGGGGATTAATGTGTTGAAAGTATTGGAACAAGCTGAAAAACGATTAAAAAAGGAGAATCAATAGATGCCCGATAACAATTTTTTTGTTCATGAAAGCAGTTATGTCGATGAGAATGTTGAAATCGGAGACGGAACCAAAGTATGGCATTTTTCCCATATCCAGGGCGGATCGACTATCGGAAAAAAATGTTCGATAGGGCAAAATGTCAATATCGGAAATAATGTAAAAATAGGGAACTTCGTTAAAATTCAAAACAATGTATCGGTATATGAAGGCGTTGAATTGGAAGACTATGTGTTCTGCGGCCCTTCCATGGTGTTTACCAACATTCTCAACCCCCGGAGCGAATTTCCCCAACGAGGGACCGAGTTCTACCTTAAAACCCTGGTCAAGAAGAGTGCGTCTTTGGGCGCCAACAGCACCATCGTGTGCGGTAATAAGATCGGTAAATATGCCTTTGTAGGCGCCGGCGCCGTTGTGACCAAAGATGTACCGGATTATGCGCTGGCCACCGGCAACCCTGCCCGGATCAAAGGCTGGATGTGCGCCTGCGGGACAAAATTGAGCCTGACAACAGATACGCAATCCGAAGAAACCGCAAGCTGCAAAAAATGCGGCCGTCATTACGAAAAAAAAGGGAATTCCGTGGTTCAAACGGATGAAAAATAAACAAGCTTTAATGCTGGAGGAATAGATGCAATTTATCGATTTACAAGCACAGCAAAATAGAATCAGGGGCAAAATCGAAGAAAACATAAAAAAAGTGCTGGATCATGGAAAATACATCATGGGTCCTGAAATAGACGCCCTGGAAAAACGTTTAGCCGGCTTTGTCGGAACAACCTATGCCATCGGCGTTTCCAGCGGTACGGATGCCTTATTGATGCCGCTAATGGCCTATGAAGTCGGCCCCGGGGATGCCATTTTCACAACGCCATTTACTTTCATCGCCACAGCGGAAGTCATCCAATTATTAGGAGCCACACCGGTTTTCGTCGATATTCAACCCGATACCTTCAACATCGAACCGGGGAAATTGGAAGCCGCGATACAAAGGACCATTAAAGAAGGCAAATTAAAACCCAAAGGGATCATCCCGGTGGATATTTTCGGTCAAGCCGCCGATTATGATGAGATCAACGATATTGCCCGCCAGTACGATCTTTTTGTACTGCAAGATGCGGCCCAGGGTTTCGGTGCGTTGTACAAGGGCCGCAAATCGTGTTCGAACGCACATGTCGGCGCCACCAGTTTTTTTCCTGCCAAACCCCTCGGGTGTTATGGCGACGGCGGCATGATTTTTACCGATGATCGCAAGTTGTATGATATTATGGTTTCTATTCGTGTTCACGGTCAAGGAAAAGATAAATACCAGAATGTCCGCATCGGCGTGAACGGTCGTTTGGATACCCTCCAGGCAGCTATATTATTGGCCAAGATGGAGATTTTCGAGGAAGAAATCGAGCTGCGGCAAACCGTGGCCCGGCGTTACCGTGAGGTACTGAAACCTTACGTCACGGTTCCTTTTGTCAGGGAATACAATGTTTCCGCCTGGGCTCAATACTCGGTGCTGCACCCCCGCCGGGATGAAGTCATTAACGCACTGAAGAAAGAAGGGATACCGACTGCGGTTTATTACCCGATCTCGCTTCATATGCAAGAAGCGTTTACTCACCTGGGGTATAAAAAGGGCGATTTTCCCATCAGTGAAAAAGTGTCGACTGAGATTTTCAGCATCCCCATGCATCCCTATCTCGCAGCCGCAGACCAGGAGCGGATCGCTTCCGTAATCGGTACAGTGCCCCGGGGCGCGTGAAATGAATAATAGACATTGTCAAATACCCCAGTCCAAAACCATATTGGTGACGGGTGGGGCCGGTTTCATCGGTTCCCATTTGTGCGAACAATTGCTCAAAGAAGGAAATGAAGTCATTTGCATGGATAATTTTTTTACGGGTTCGAAAGAAAATATCCGGCATTTGCTTCATGAACCCCATTTCGAATTGGTCCGGCATGATATCGTGCACCCCATCTTTGTCGAGGTGGACGAAATCTACAACTTAGCCTGCCCCGCTTCTCCCATCCATTACCAATTCAACCCGGTGAAGACGATAAAAACCAACGTGATGGGTTCCATCCATATGTTGGGACTTGCCAAGCGCGTAAAAGCCAAAATTTTACAAGCTTCCACCAGTGAAATTTATGGCAATCCCATGGTTCACCCGCAGGAGGAATCTTACTGGGGAAACGTGAATCCCATCGGGATCCGTTCGTGCTACGATGAAGGAAAACGCTGCGCGGAAACGTTGTTTTTCGACTATCACCGGCAAAACAACGTTAAAATAAAAGTAGTACGGATATTCAATACTTATGGTCCCCGTATGCACCCCAATGATGGCCGCGTGGTGAGTAATTTCATCGTCCAGGCTTTGCGAGGCATGGATATTACTATTTATGGAGACGGCAGCCAGACCCGGTCGTTCTGCTTCGTCGACGATATGGTGCGTGGTTTAATGGCTATGATGAATTCCAGGGAAGACTTTATCGGGCCGGTTAACCTCGGTAACCCCTGCGAATTTACGATTAAAGAATTAGCTAATAAAGTAATCGAGCTGACCCATTCCCCGGCAAAAATTATTTATAAGCAATTACCCCAGGATGACCCGGAGCGGCGAAGGCCCAATATCGAGGTTGCCCAAAAAGAATTAAGCTGGCAGCCGACCATTGCGATAGAAGAAGGTTTAAAACGAACCATCGGGTATTTCGATGAAATTCTTAGCAGGTAAACGACCAGGAAACCCTTTCGAGAAAGGGTTTCCTGGACCTTCCCAAAGCTTTTGATTATAATTATTAAAAGTTCTTTGGCCCACCTTTCTTTCAAGAAAGGTGGGTTGAAAGATAGTGAATACTTGTTTATAATAGTGTAGTAAAAAAAAGTGAGGCGCATTATGGATAAGACATCGAAAATATATATCGCCGGTTACAAAGGCCTGGTGGGATCGGCAATCGTGAGAAAGCTGGAAGAAAAAGGATATGCGAACCTGGTCATGAGTGATCGCGGTGAGTTTGATTTGCAGCAGCAGGCGGAGGTTGAGGCTTTTTTCGAGCGTGAACGACCGGAGTATGTTTTCCTGGCGGCGGCGCGGGTCGGTGGAATATGGGCCAATAAAACCTATCCCGCCGAATTCATATACAGCAACCTCTCTATCGAAGTGAATGTTATCCATGCGGCTTATAAATACAATGTCAAAAAGCTGCTTTTCCTGGGGAGTTCCTGTATTTACCCCAAACTGGCACCGCAGCCGATGAAAGAATCGGATTTATTGACATCCCCGTTGGAACCTACCAACGAAGCCTATGCCATCGCTAAGATCGCGGGTTTGAAAATGTGCCGATACTACAATGAACAGTACGGGACCAATTATATCTCCGTAATGCCTACAAACTTGTATGGGCCCAATGATAACTATGACCTCCAGACTTCCCATGTGCTGCCTGCACTGATCCGGAAATTCCATGAAGCCAAAATCCACGGGAGCCCTTTTGTCGAATTATGGGGAACCGGTTCGCCGTGCCGCGAGTTTCTATTCGTCGACGACCTGGCGGATGCCGTGGTTTTTTTAATGAAAAAATACAATTACACGGATATCGGCGAGGTCATCAATATCGGCGTCGGAACAGACGTTACTATAAAAGAATTGGCAGAGATGATCAAGTCCATCGTAGACTATAAGGGAGAACTGAAATGGGATACCGAGAAACCCGACGGCACTCCCCGCAAATTATTGGACGTCTCCCGCTTGAAAGCCCTGGGCTGGCAAGCCAATTACTCCCTGAAAGACGGTATCGTTAAAACCTACGACTCTTTTTTGAACGACTCCCGCTGCCGCTTGCTTTCTAATTCCAATTCTGCTTCTACTTGAGCAGCTTCCGAATCCACTCCTTTAATATGGTGAATTTGTACCCGGTATTCAAAAAGCCGGTGATAATAATAAATAAAATAAACGATGTAAAATTGACCTCCTGTATCTCGAAAAGATACATCAACAGGTAAAAGAACAAACCCACAACCCAACTGAGCATGAGCGAATGCTTGGTTTTCTTCGTATCCACGATGTAAAGGATTTTTTTCAAATACTCGGTTGTTATAACGGTTACGACCATATATACTCCAATAGCAGTAATTAAAATGATAGGTATTCCTAGAATCATATTGATTTCTCCTCCATTATCGGTATTTATTTGCTGTGATAAACAGGTGCATGCTGACCACCCCCGCCGCCGGTTTTCTGTATTTTGTCGATTAATTGCTGGTATTTTTCCAGGTCCTCCACTACAAAAGCAAATCCCACCAGCCTCTCTTCACTGTAGTTCTCTTTATCCGATCTCAACAGGAAATTAATCAGGTTTTCCCGGAGAATAAAGGGAGAATTGTTGATTTTAAATGTAGGTATCTCGAATTTCTCGATCCAATAATATATAGTATCCTTCGAAACACTGAAATCTTCTTGCAGTTCGCGAATGGAATACCACTTTTTAGGGAATTTTTTGTTTAAAAAGTCGATGATACTTTGTGTCATTTTTGCCTCCTTTCGTTTTTCTGTTGCCGATTCCCCGGTTTATTCGGGTTTTTTTTCTCCTGGTTTTCTTTTTTTTCTTTTTCTTTTTTTTCGTCTTCTTTGGCTATTTTAACGATGTTGTAGAGGTTCAGCATCTCGATTTCTTCTTTGAGAACTTCAGCTTTAAGGCGCAGGAGGTGAATGCGGGTCTCGAGCTTCATCATCATCTCATCCATGCGTTTCAACCGGGCGCGGGTGACTTGTTCACGGTTCCATAAAATAGCCAGGAAAATGACGGTGAAAACAATCATTACGGCAAATAATCTATTCTTCTCTTTCATTTTCTTTCCTCCCGCAGGTCCCTACACAACTGCGTTCATTTTACATTCCAAACGGGATTCATAGTTGCTTGCTTCGTCTATCCCAGGAAAGCAATAAGCCACCAAAAAACACAACAAGACTACACTATATACTTTCATTGAAATATTATAGAATACATTATGTCAATTGTCAAATAAAAAAATATTTTTTGCATTTTTGTTTGACAAGAGAGACGTTTTGTATTATTATTAAGTCTCATGGAATATATAAATACTTTTAGAGACATTATAATCGATGAATTGAAGAAAAGGGACTGGTCCAGGAAGGACCTGGCTCAAAAGATAAACATCGATCAAACTCTGATTAATTCGATGCTTCGAGGCATTCGCCGGTTTAATGAAGACCAGGTGATTGCCATAGCCAGGGCCTTTAATGTCGAACCGTACCAATTGTTTTCTATGGAGAAGCTCATCCCCGAATCCCAGGTAGTGGAAATAACCAAACGGGTCAGCGAGTTCAAGGACAGTTTTGAATTAGTGGAAGAAATCGAACCGATTGCCTGTGGAAACCTTTCCAATATTTCCCAGGATTCCGTTGTGGGATTCAAAGTATTTGAAAAGACGTTTTTAAGAGGAATGTACAAGCCATTCCTGACCCGGGCATTGGGAGATTCTATGTTCCCGACACTTTCCGAGGGTGACTTGATTTTGTTTAACCGGGACCCGGATAAACTTCAAAACCCTGACCCCAATAAGATATACCTCATCAACCTTTACCCGGAAGAAGAAGAGCCCAGTCTGACCATCAAGCGGATCGGGTTTTCAAAGAAAGATTGGACACTGACGGTTTTTCCCGATAATCGTCGGTATGCCATCGAAAAGTACAAAATGAGCCGACGACGTTCGATATTGGATTATGTTCTCGGAGTAGCCGCGTGGTTGGGTAAAGAGTTGTAGTCTCCCAAAAACCACCGCACGATTTGTCTTCGACGACCAAAAACCTTTTCGAGAAAAGGTTTCTGGACTTCTAAAAGCTTTTGATTATATACTTTTATAAAGGTTTTGGGAGGTGTCGGAACCCAGTTACAAAAGGGTGTCCATCCGTGATGGCTGACAAACTGGCGGTGAATGGGGGTCTCCCGTCGCTATTCCACTTTTGCCCGTAGGAGAAAATAATTGCTGATGAAAACGCCTGACGAGAAGGCACAAGAGCCGAAAAACACTTCTATATCTTTAGTTGCAGCTTTAGGGAACCCGGGGGCTAAATATGAGCGGACCCGGCATAATATTGCATGGCAAATGATCGAAAAGCTGCCGTACTATCATGAGTTGGATTGGACCGCTAAGTTTAAGGGGGAATTTGCTCTTCGCCGGTTTGGCGACGAGCCGGTATTTTTTTTAAAGCCTTCAACCTTTATGAACCTGAGCGGGGAAAGTATCCAGGCCTTGATGAAGTTTTACCGGTTGAAACCCGATGAAATCCTGGTCATCCATGATGAGTTGGAGTTGGATTTCGGGGTTGCGGGATTTAAGCGGGGTGGAGGGCTTGCCGGTCACAATGGGCTGCGGTCAACGGCTGCGGTTTTAGGGACCCGCGATTTTAACCGGATGAGGTTGGGGATATCCCGGCCGGGGCACCCGGACATTACTTCTTATGTATTGGGGCAGTTTTCGCCGGGTGAGCGAATGGTTTTACCGTCTTACCTGGAAGAAGCGGCTAAACTTTTGGATTATTGTTTATGCGAAGGTTTTGAAGCGGCGGAAAAAAACTATCGGAAAAAAGTGTTAATCGATTACCGGGACGAAATGGATTGAAGGATTTCGTCCAATTCGCTAACTGCAGCTTCCCACCGTTGGTTTGAAGTTACCAATTCTTTGTTGGCTGCAGCATATTCTTTTTGTGCTTGAACCATCCGTTCTCCATTGGCATAGATTTCGGGGAGGGTCATCATGTGTTCCAGGGTTGTTTTATTTTTTTCCAATCGGTCGATTTTCGTTTCGAGCTGTTGGACTTCGATTTGCAGGCGGTTTCGTTCTTTACTGATGGATTGGCGGGCTTCCGCTTCCAATCGTTTTTGTTCTTTGGATTTTTTTGCAGCGGGAAGGGAGAGCGTGGGATCGGGAATGGGAGGGGCGAGTGTTTCGGTTGGAGATTGGGGATGAAATGTAGGCGATGAGGGAACTGTTTTGATTTGTTCGGGGTCAGGGGGTTTTATGATTTTAACCTGGTCTCTTTTTTGCATGAAGTAGGAATAATTGCCGTCGTATTCGATCAGGGTTCCGTCCCGGATTTCGATCACGCGGTTAACCAGTTTATCGAGGAAGTACCGGTCATGGGAGATGAGGAGCAGGGTGCCGCTGTATGAAGCCAGGGCTTTTTCCAGTGCCTGGAGTGCGATTTTGTCCAGGTGGTTGGTGGGTTCGTCCATGATTAAAAAATTCACCGGGGATATCAGGATTTTAGCCAGGGAGACCCGGGCTTTTTCGCCGCCGGAGAGGACTTTTATTTTTTTATTGACATCAGGGCCGGTGAACTGAAAAACACCCAGGACGTCGCGGATTTTGGGTACAAGGGCAGTGGCCACAGTGGAGGCGACTTCTTCGTAGACAGTGGCTTCCAGGTTTAAAGTATCCACCTGGTGTTGGGCATAGTAACCCACTTTGGTTCGTTCTCCCAGGGTAACGGAGCCTGCCTGGGGTTCCAGTTGGCCGACCATGAGCCGGGTTAAAGTCGTTTTACCGACGCCGTTGGGACCCACCAGGCACGCTTTGTCTCCCCGGTAGATACTGATATTGGAATTCTTTAAAACCCAGGGGTTTTCCAAACCGTATTTGAAGTACATATCGCGGATAAGGAGTACATCATGGTAGCTGGTAACTTCGACCGATAATTTGAAATCCATATGGGCATGCCATTGGGGAGGAGGGGGTTGGATATCGAGGTCATCCATTTTTTCCAGTTGTTTGATGCGGCTTTGCACTTGTTTGGCTTTGGAAGCTTTGTATCGGAACCGGTTAATAAACTTTTCCTGGCGTTCTTTTTCCGTAACGTGTTCTTTCCATTTTTTTAGTTGCAGGCTTTCTTTTTGTTCTTTCAGAGTTTCGTAAAAATGGTAATTCCCCGAATAGGATTCCAGTTTTCCACGTTCCAGTTCCATGATTTCCTGGGAGATGCGGTCGATAAAAAAGCGGTCGTGGGTGACCAATATGACGCTGCTGGGAGATTCGATCAGGTATTGTTCCAACCATTCCAGGGCCGGTAAATCGAGGTGGTTTGTCGGTTCGTCCAGGAGGAGCAGGTCGGGTTTTTGAACCAGGAGGATGGCCAGGTATATCCGCATCCGCCAGCCGCCGCTGAATTCTGTCATGGGCCGCCAGAAGTCGGCTTCCAGGAAACCCAGGCCGGAGAGGATTTTTTTTGCCAGCGGTTCCAGGTGGTAACCGTCCAGTGCGCCGTACCGGTGTTCCAGGTATCCCAACCGGGTTAATAACTCATGTTTATTCTCGCTTTCCGCCGTATTTTTTAGAATCTCGTGCAGTTCTTCGATCTGTTCCTGCAGCCGGACGATTTCTTTTTGTCCATCCAATACCGCCTGGAGGACTGTATTTCCTGTGACCATTATCTCTTCCTGCGGTAAATAGCCGATGCGGTAATCTTTCGGTTTGACTATTGTCCCTGTGTGGTATTCCAGTTCCCCGATGAGGATTCGCAGCAGTGTCGTTTTACCCGCACCGTTGGCACCGATTAAGGCTGTCCGTTTCCCCGGTTGAATCATCCAGGTCAGGTTGTCCAGTAATTGACGGTCACCGATCGAATAGGATAAATCACGTATTTGGAGCATTCACACTAAACTCGCATTTGAAAGCCTGTCATTATGATCATACTTTTAAAATATATATCGAATTTGAAAATAAGAACGTCTTTCTTTGATTTTTTGGGAGAAAAACGAATCGATTTCTCCCCACCGGTTTTTTTGTTCAAACCCCAACGATAATTGGATATCGGTATTGGGGATACGGTAACCCAGGGTGATATCGAGGTACGATACCCGGTCTTTCAAATCGAAATCATCTTCCGGTTTGACATCTTTCTGGAAACGGTCCATGCCTTCGACGGAATCGAAATAATGGTATTTGAGTTTCCCTTTTAGTTCCAGGTTGGAGTAATTCAACTGCAGCATGGTAGAGAGGGTTACTCCAAGGGCATAATAATAGCCGTGTTCTTGAAGGGTCCATTTGGTTTGCCCGAAAGTATAGAGTTTTTTGTATTGGGTGAAGGGGAGGGAATGGATCAATGCGAAATCGCCGTATATATCGGTTGTTAGCCTGGCTTTAAAATTGTTGTTGTAATAGGCGAAATCCACCGTTGGGCCGAATAGATTAATAATGGTATATCTGTCGGTTCTGCCCGGTGTGTTCCCCGGGGAAGAGGGGGAGGGTGTGAATTTGGTGGAGAGTTTGTCGGTGTTATTGTTGTACAAATCGAAAGCCGATGATCCGCCGATAAATAAACTGTAACCTCTATAGGACTCTTGGCCGGTTGAGACCGTTTCGGTATCGCCGGAGCGGTGAGTTTTATCGGTCGAAGGAGAATGAATGTTTTGCCAGAAATGACCGAATAACGTCGATTTAGCAAATATCGTGTAGTCATAAATCCCTTTTCGGCTCCAGGCGCCGTTCAAATTGAATTCCGTGAAAATGGTTTTTTTATAGCCTTTATCCACGATACCGGGGTTCCCATATCCCGGGATATGGATGATCTGGGTATCGACTGCGATGTTCATCAGGGTATTGGATTCTTGTTTCTCGAATGTATCGAACCGGGGGCCCAGGGAAAAGTAGCATTCATTCCAATAACTGTCGGTGAAAATATATTGATTTCTTCCTTTCTTCCCATCCAGTAGTTCGTTAATCGAAAGCACGGGGTTTGACAGGACTCGCATGGCACGGTTTAAGATCGTGGGTCTCTTGCTTCGAAAAAAGCGGCCCAGTTGGTACAGCGATTCCCCGATGCTCAACCCGCCGAAGGAGGTCCCGATCATATCGTTAATCGAGATGACTTCTCGGAATTCCACGAGGAATTCCCAAATATAGGAGGCGCCTATCGTAAATAAGAACGATCCCAGGGGTTTATAATTATTCGCCCGTGCATATTGGTAATATAATGCCCCGGCCATCGAATGCGTCCAATTAAAGGAAAAAACGTTGGAGTCGAAACGGAACCCATCCCTAAAGAAAAATCGCCGCGTTTGGTCTTTCCAATTAAAGTGGTATTCCCAATCTTCTTTCATGACTTCCAGGCGCACCCAATAACTGGTCGTGGCATAGGCAAAATGGGCTGCCGTCTCCAGCATTAACCGCCCAAAGCGTTTTTTGGGATTCAAGGGACGGAAACGGGACCCATCGATAAACCGGTTCATTTCCAGGGGCATTTTGGGAAAGTAATTGAAATTGAGGTAAGGTGGGATGTAGAGTTGCCTCAAATATTGGCTGACCTGGGCCAGCTTATATTGTTCCGGGAGAGTCTCGTTTGCATTGAACAGTATTTTATCTTTACTTTCATCATTATTATTGCTATTACTCACATTTGCCGGCAGTGCCGATGAAAGGAACAAAATAAAAACACAAATTGAAACACGATAAAATATATGGTTGATTTTCTTCTTCATTATCGAATTCCCGCTCCGGTGAAGTTTAATTTTAACACAGTAGCCCGTTGAAGTCAAATGGCTGTAATGCTCTAATTGCCCCATCTTTCCAGTGAGAAAGGTGGGCCAAGGAATTTCAATAGCCGCGAAACAGTGACGGTGAAAATTTTTTAACCTTTTTAATATCGTCATTTTTCCTCCTTGATATTAGTATTGAACACGTGAAATGCCCTTTTATGTCATTTTTTTTAACGGGGGGTTCTCAAAAAAAAGTTCGACCCGGATGGGTCTTTTTAAACCAGGAAGAAATATGGTGCTCAATTTATTTTTGGGACAAAAGTTGCAAAATTTCCTGGTTTATGTTAATATGCTTGCAGATAAATGGCAATTGGTTCCCATGAGATAGTAAAACATCATTCCTGGGTAGATAGCACGGCAGCGACTAATATTGCCTAACAAATTTGATTCGGCGGACTCGTTACTTTCACCGCTGATTTCTTTGTTGGGCAAGCTTGGAATAGAAAGCAAAAAGAGGATTACCTGTGAAATACGAAGATCTAATATTCAAAATCCCCAAGCAATGCGACGACTATAACGAGTGTTCCGCTTTCGTTACCGATTCCGTTGAGGCGATTATACGGGAAGCCATTCTCATAGGAAGAAACAAGATCGTGATCAACACGAATCTGAAGCTCGGTTTGCCAATGGAAAACATCAACAAGATAGCTGGCCCATTTGTCGAAGCATGGGCTGTTGAGATTTTCCAGGATGTACTCGAAGACAAAAACAATAGATATGCGCTGATAAATGTCGAGGCCAAGGAACGCCTTTACATGGCCGACATCATCCTGCAATTCAAGATGACAAGAAAGACGGAGATCGGCGTTACCGCTGAAGTCGATGTCAAAGCCACTGCAGAGGATCTTGAATCCAGTGGAAAATCACCAAATATCACTGCATTCAAACGAATTCGCACGGCCTATGTCGATGACCCCGACTACATCTTTATTATACTGTCCCTCAAGCACAAGGTTTACTGCACGAAAAACAAGACGACAGGATTGATGGATGGCATTATGGAGGTCGTTGCTCATAACACATATGACCTGAAGTACCTTTCCAGTCCTGATATCAGTTACAACCCGGAACTCGGCAGCGGCCAACTACAGGTACGGGACATCCACTATGTAACCCTCACCAAAAGAACGTCCTGGGAGTTCTGCCAACTGCTTGACCGCAAATTCATAAGCTCGAAGAAGGGATTTGAGGAATGGCTTGAGCTGGCGAAGACAAACGGATGGATAAAAACGGATGAGTGACATTAAGATCATTACTGGCGATGCCTTGATTGAGCTTGGGAAAATTGAGTCGGGGTCTGTCGATCTCGTCATCGCCGATCCACCATACAATCTTGGAAAGGACTACGGTAACAATCACGATGTCCAGGGTTTTGACGACTATCTCTCCTTCTCTCGCAAGTGGCTTCGGCAAACTCATCGGATTCTCAAACCCACCGGGACCGTTTATGTGTTCATGGGTTTCAGATTTATCTCATATCTGTACGACATTCTCGACCGTGACCTGCAAATGTTTTTCAACAGTTGGATCGTCTGGCACTACACGCAGGGAATGGGAAAGACCGAGGGATTCTCCCCTCGTCATGATGACATTTTGATGTTCACCCGTTCAGAAGAGTTCAAATTCAACCTGGACAATGTGCGGGTTCCGCAGAAATACTTCCGCGACAGAAACAACATGCGTGGAGCTAATCCGGGTGATGTGTGGGAGTTCTCCCATGTACACTATTGCAATGGAAACCGGCAAGATCATCCCACGCAAAAACCCGAAGGTCTGATCGAAAGGATGGTTCTTACGTCGTCAGACGAGAGCGACATAGTGGTTGATCCGTTTTCAGGCAGCGGTACAACTCTGCGAGTGTGTCAGCAACTCAACCGTAGGGCGATCGGTATCGAGATCAACCCGGAGTATGTTTCAAGGACTAAATACAGGCTGGGGGCCACATTCTCTGGCTTTGACAGCGTTGATCTCAGGATGGAGAGGGTGCCTTTAGACCTCCATCGTGCTAACGTACGTGAGGAGTACCTTGAAAACCACAAAAAATGGTTCTTACAGAATCATGAGAATGCTATGCAAAGTTTTGAGAACTCAGTTTCATTGCTATATGGGCCAAAAGGGAAGAGTGTATCGGGGCAGCGGACTCTTTTTGACGAACATACGAAATAATGCGTCCAACAATCGAATGCAGCAGGCGCGGACAAGCCGCCCCGTTGAACCGGAGCATCAGGTCTTACAGCATTTTAATTAATTCAATTGTAAAAAAGCGGAAAAGATGATATCATATAAAACGGAGGTATTCAGACGACCATGATTCGAGTAATACGAGACGACGGGATTGAAATTCTTTTAAATACAAAATTGATTGAAAAAGTGGAAGAAGACGAGAAGTTTAAAGCTGTGATTACCCTCAGCACTGGGGAAAAAATCAAGGTGAAAACCCCCGTGTACGATGTGATTCAAAAAGCCAAAGCTTATCATTACGGCATCTCAGAGGAAAGAAGCGAATACGATAAAACCCTTGAAAAATCCATTAAAGAGATGGAAATGGCCGCAGAATCGGAAAGAGAAAAATACAAATCTTTAAAAACACCGCCGCCGCCCCCCCCTCCCCAGGAAACCGGCGATGAAGAAGGAAAATTCAATATTGCCCAGGAAAGTTCGGATCAACCGCAAGCTCAAAACCAAGATATAAATGTTAAAGTTGAAGCGGACGAAGAGGACTTCGAGGATGAAGAAGAATTTGATGACGAAGAAGCCGGCGAGGATGAGGATGAAGAAGATGAAAATGCAGATGAAAATGAAGAAGAGGATAACCGACCTCCAGCTCCCCAAAAACGCCAATGGAGAAGGAAATAAAAATCGAACCACGACCCGGGAATGGTATTTTTTTGTATAAAAATCTCCTTTAATCTACTCATCAACGCACCCCATATCCCCTACAGTGAATAAGAGATAAATCAACGCTTCATAAGTGCTCTCTTGAAAACCGGGATCGTATCTCTAAGAGAGCATTCTTTTATGGCTTTTTGATATCTTTGCTCTTTAATTCATTTTTAATAAGGTCCTTGTTTTGCAGGGAATAGCGGATGAAGTATTCGATCATCGCATGACGAACCATATCCGAGTGCTCCATATACCAAAACATCTCCTGGATTTTCCCACTGTTTTCTCTAAAAGTTGAGGGTATTTGTTTGGGATCGGCATCAAAAAATATCGGTGAGTCTCCGATCAACAGGTATAAGGGACTGATCTTGAAGGTGTTAACGCATTTTGAAAAAAAATCGAACCCCGGTTTGATCTTTCCGGATTCGATTTCGGAGAGATAACTGCCGGAAATACCGAGTTGGAGGGCAAATTCTTTTTGGGCAATCGATAAGTGCCTGCGAATTTCTTTAACTCGTTTTCCAAACTCGGCCTGGAGCTCGTTTTTCAACGGCTGAACATCGCGATCTCGTTCTTGCTCTTGTTCTATCAAATCATCTTTTATTACATCCATAGATTTATTATATCATTTCAGGATTCATTTTTGAATGCAATAGAGTATTTTTTATTATTATTGCGAGATATTACGACGGATTATTGTTGCCAGTATTAATCCGGGTGATCATTTCGTTGGAAAGCTCGACATTTTTCGCCCAAAATTCTGATTTTATGAGGAGAACGGGATTATGGATACTTCGGCGTGGAGTAGGAAGGTTGTCGTCCGTGGTCAGGTAAAGAACCATCCCCCCCTCTTGGGCCAGTTTTTCCGCGGCGCCGAGAAAACGCGTATTGAATTCGATGGGCATTCCTTTGGCCGTATCTTCGATCAAATAAATCTCTCGCTTTTTATGTTGAAGTGCGGCCAGAAGGAGTTCTCCTTGCTGATAATCCTCCAATTGGCTCATTTTTAATTTGAATTGAAGGGGTGATATGAAATTGAAAACCAGGGCTTCTTTTTCTTCGGGGGTTAATTCCAGGAGGGAAGAAATCACGTCTAAAAAATCGATGGCGGTAATGTCTTCCGGGATTTTGTCCGGGCTGCATAAATACACGAATTGGTGACCCGACGTGAAAGGTGTTTCGTGGAAATTTTGGCCATCGATGGTGATCTTTCCCGGGAATCCTTTTGAGGTCAGGTAGTTTGATCGCCCGGAAAAATTGGAATACAAGTAATCCGGCATTACGTGACTGTAGCTGTAATAGACTTCGAAATGACCTTTCCTGAAACTTAATTCATCGGGATTGATTTGATGCGACTGCTTTTCAGGCGGGAGATAGAGCATTTTTTCGAATCGTCTATAGGAGTAATAGAAAAGTCCCCCGGAATAAAGGAGGGTCAGCAGGATTCCCCACCCAAAATAATGGGGGATCCGGGTGGGGGCGTTAAAGGTATTTTCGTCGCCTTTGACAAAGTTTTCAATTTTCGAAAAGTTGGATGAAAAATAGAGCTTGTTCATGTAGAATTTAAAAAATTCCTTTTTTTGGTTCTGGGTGTGTGAATAGAAGTCCATCAAATTCATCAAGCCCCGGCTGCTGATTTCTTCCGAGAACGCCAGGTAAAAGGATGAGGGGAACAAGAGGGAAATCCGGTGGTATTTTTTGATCGTATTATCCATCTGTTTACGCATGGCTTCTTCCAGGCCGTGAATTTTCCTGAATTCATTGTTGTAAAAGCTCAAAGCGATATCTTTTACTTCGTTTTTCAGCTTTTCCCCATATTTGTAGGTGATGGATTTTTCAATGGCTCTTTTTTCGAAGCTCATGACGATTTTAAGTTTGTCGTTCTCCAGTTTGTATAATTGAGTAATGCTTTTGGATTGGTTGGCGCTGTAGAAATAGATGGCCGCCGGGATAAAAAACAAAAACAGGAGCCACAAGGCCATTCCAATCGAAATGCCGGTTATTCGAGATTTTATGGTGCTGAGAACAACGCCTATAGCGAAGAAAAACAGGAGAACCAGCAGGGTCGTTATAAAATAATAAAAAATGGTGATGTCGAAGGAAAGCGTTATCCCGGAAATACGCGCTTGCAGCAGGACACTTCCCAGCAATATCAAAAGAATCAAAAAAATAATGGCAGCCCGGGAAAAAACCTGGGAGAAAAAAATCGTCTTCGCCGACGATAGAGATACAAGCAGTTTCAAATATTTATGGTAGCTTAAAGTTTCAAGTCCATAAAAAAATACCAACAGCCCTCCCAGGAAAAGAAGAATCCCGGAAAAATCCGTCAACCCGGATTTTTTTATTTTAATCTTGAAGAGGTTTTGACCCTGCAGCGAGCTGTATATCTTCAAACGCTCTCCGCAGTCGACAAATGACTCGACTTCCGAATACCCACCGGAATTGATAAAGAAAATGCTCAGGGGGTGATAGGCAAAGAAAATACGAAATCCATAGACCCCGTATTGGGTATAAGTAACATATTGGGATACTTTATTCTTTTCGATTTCCTGGAATAATCCTTTTCTTCTTAAAATATCTTTATATTCGTTGATGCCGTATTGAACAAACCCGAGGCAAATACAGAAAAATAGGAAAAGAATAATCGTATTCCTTGTTCGGAAAAGCCGCTTAAGCTCCAATAGTAAAAACTGACTGAAGGAAGGCATATTTTTCTCCTTCGATTAAGTCTTTCATTTTACCATGAATTGCACGAAAGATACAAGGGGAAAACCTAAAATTCCTTATATCTTTCGTGCTGTGACTTCCCCATCAGTCGGTAATTTTGAAAAAAATTTCAGCGGCGTATTGGCCGATAAAAAGATTCTCGGAAAATTTTTCATTGACTTCCCATAAAAGCGAAACGTCGGGGAAAGAATTATTCTTGGTTTGGGCTTTAATCCTTCGAAGTGAGATTAGAATACTCTCGGTTCCCTCCCCGAGTCGAATGAAAAAATCCCTGATATCACCGTTAGAAAAGTACTTTTCAACTTCGTCGATATAGGCGACCTGGAGCGGGTGTTTGTTCTTAAGTGAAGCATAATCGAATTCATCGAGGGTTTGAATCACCTGGGGATTGTATTCCAAAAGGAATGACAGCTCGATAATCGTCGAATACGTTTCACTTGCTTTTTCTACTTGCCTTATCACTTTATTGATGCTTAAGGTCAAGGCGTTCAAATTCGGGTTTTTCAGGTCTGCCAATTCGCATATTTTCAGTATGTCAAGCATATCCGAATATGCATTTAGATAATGCCCTGCGCCAATTATGATTAAAGGTTCGAGAGGATTATGGGGGTTACAGTCTGTGCACGAGAAGGCCCTTTCTACCCGGTTGGCAACGATAATGGAATAAGAATCGATCGTGATTCCAAACAACAAAATCAACACAAAAAAAACTCTTACAGCCAATTTTTTTAGATATCTACTCATTGTTCCTCCATTTAAAAAAGTACAAAAAAATTTCTAACCAATATATAATCGGCTATAAAGAAAAAAAATGAAAAGAATTCTCGAAGACTTGACAATTTAGAAATAACGATTTAATATTGACAATGACGAATCCAGGTTTAATCTTTTTATATTTTTGCGCAATATAATGAATAATGAAATGGGGGTAATAGGCTGTCGTATTTTTCTTTCATGCGGCAATACCATAAAGGGAATATTATACCTCAATTGCTGTTTAAATTCAACAGTTTTAAGAAAAAAATTTGCTCCCGGCATTGCTTCCGACCCGATGCTTTATCCACTGGCTTCTGCCAAAACGGAGGTTCTCGGTTTGGGTAATCGCAGATTTTTTTTGCCGATTTTTATTTTTTGATCCGGCATCCCCGGCACAGCGAAATTTGAGAGCCGATATTGCGTTTTAATCTGGCGAAACCGGGAGTTGCCGCTTGCCAATTAATAGTAACAAATAGTATAATATAGATTACTTTATTTAACATTAAATTGATTTTTTAACGCCATTGCGGTTGTTCCTCCTCGTTTGAAGAGGGTAAAGCCGCAATATACTGGCGAAAAAGGAATGACAATATGGTTAAGTATTTTAAATTACAATTGGATTTTAAAGTGGAGATCAAGGATTATGAACCCGTGGGTGATATATATGACGCGAATGAGCGGCGTATACGGGTTTTTTTAAAAGAATTCCTGGAGTACCCGGATTCGGTATTGGACTTTTATAAGGAGTCCCTGTTTTCATTGCTCAATTGGTCCAATAATAACTTTGACGATATTGAAGAGCTACTTCATGTCGTGAAGGACGAGGGCAATCATTTTTTTCCTCCCGCTGTGACATGCCCCCCGGATGTAAGGGATTTTATTTATCAGCTTTATTCCGATTTGGCTCCCAAAGATATGCATGATAACGATAAGGAAAGATATCAAGAAAAGATCCTGGATCGTTTGGGTGAGTTAAAAGTGATAAACGGTGATTTTTTCGAAGTACCCGATTGCGATCAACCCAAATAAAGAGACTTTTCCAGTTGGTTGAGAAATTTTCGGCATGTGGCAGGGATATCTTCAGCCGTTGATATAGCAGAAACAACGGCGATGCCGTCGGCTCCGGCCTCGATGACCCGGTGGCAGTTTTGAAGGTTGATTCCCCCGATGGCGATGAGTGGAATACGGGTATAGTGCCGGATTTGGCTTACGCCTTCAAGGCCCGGGAGGTCTCCCAGGTCATTTTTGGTTTGAGTATAAAAAACCCCGTTTACCGCCAGGTAATCGGCACCGTCCTCTTGGGCTTTAATGGCTTCTGCCGGTGTTTTTACCGAAATCCCGATAATTCGGTTTTTCCCCAGGAGTTTGCGGGCTTCCCGGATCGGCATATCGTCTTGCCCGAGGTGTATTCCATCCACGTTTACCTCCTGGGCCACTTCCACCCAATCATTGATGAACAAAAAAGCATTGTACTTTCGAGTCAATTCCAGGGCCTTTGAAGCCAATTGGGCGATGTCGGCCGGGGCCAATTCTTTTTCCCGGACCTGGATCATTCTTACCCCGCCTTTTAAAGCCAATTCCACCTGTTCCGAAACCGAATATCCTCTATGGATTTTTGAATCGGTTACAAAGTATAACCTGTAATCTTCGATTGATGGTCTTTTCATTTTGTTATATATAAAAAAAAATTTCAGTGAAGTTGGATTTCTTTGATATTCAATCGGTCCATCATGGTTTTTTCGGATAAATTGTACAGGGCGTCATAGAGGGCAACCTGGAAGCTTCCGGGTCCTTTGGAGTTTTCGGCGGCGATTTCGCCGGCCAACCCATAATAGCCGAGGGCCGCTGCTGTTGCTGTTAAAAAGTCTTTCTCTTTCTCGACGGCACAAAAGCAAGAAATAGCTGTAGTAGCACCGCATCCGGTACCGGTGACTGCGCTGAACATGGCATGCCCGTTATGGACTTCTATTGATTTATGGCCGTCGGTAACAAAATCCACTTTACCGGTGATGGCTATGATTTTTCCCAACCGGTGGGCCAAATGAAAGGCATTGTCTCGTACTGCTTCTACTGTTTCCAATGAATCGACGCCCCGGATTTTTATCTCTTTTCCCTGGCTGGATAGGGATAAAATTTCCGAGGCGTTTCCCCGGATTACCGTAACGGGTACTTCGTCTATTATTTGCCTCACGGCTTCGTCTCTCAGCGGTGTAGCCCCTGCCCCGACCGGGTCCAGTATTACCGGGACCCCGCGTTTTCCGGCTTCTTTTCCTGCTTTTATCATCGATTCTACCCAATAAGGTGTCAGTGTACCGATATTTAAAGTGAGAGCGGAAGAAAAACCGGATATTGCTTCCATCTCTTCGTGAGAATGTGCCATGATGGGAGATGCGCCGATAGCCAGGGTTATATTGGCTGTGCTGTTCATTACCACGAAGTTGGTGATTTGGTGAATCAACGGGTGGTGCTCCCTGATCTTTTTTAGTAATTGTACTGTTTTCTCAGCAATTGGATTTGTCATTTAAAAATTCTCCTTTTATATTATTATGTTGAACAATTACGTCCTTTTTGGGTCAGGACTATCCCGGATAAAACAATGCATGCACCGATTATCAATGAAGAGGGGATGACTTCGGATAGGATCAACCACGCGAAAATTACGGCAAATACCGGCTGTAGATTATAATATACGGCGGTCTGGCTGTTTCCTACTTTCCGCACCGAATAGAACCAGATGATGGACCCTACCGACAATGCCATTACCCCGGAAAAAAACAATAAAAACCACGCTTTCGCCGATATTTGCGAATATGGCAGTTCAAGAATTCCTTTTATCGTAAAAGGAAAAAACAGGAGGGATCCCAACGTCATGGTCAATGCGGCGAATTTCAACGGGGAGTAATACTTTAGCAATGGCCTTGACGATACGGAATAATGGGACCATAATAGTATGGCTGCCAGGATCAACAGGTTTCCCGCAAAATTTCCCGACGTAAATCGAATCCCACCGGCTTTTCCCGATATAATAATGTATACACCGGTAAAGCCCAACAGGGTCCCTATCCAGGATATGGGGCGGATTTTTTCATGTTTGAAAAATACGCTGAACAGCGACATGACGATCGGGGATATACCGAACAGGACGGCCGTATTGGACGCCGTCGTCAGGTTTATACCGCTGATAAATATGTATTGATAGATTGTATAACCGGATATGCTCAATAATACAAATTTTCCTATATGCTCACGTCTTACCCGGATATTTTTTTCTGTTATCAAAAGCCAGGCCATTAGCACCGAAGAACCTGCCAACAAACGAATCCCGTTGAATGGAATGGGGGGAATCTCTTTTAATGCTATTTTTATTAGCGAAAAGTTGATTCCCCAGATGAGGATTACCAGCAGCATCAGCCAATCGCTCATTTGGAACCGGCGTATTTTTTTTTTCATTTTTTTCCTTTTTGATGGAAGAAGAATTATATTACGTTTTTGAGAAAAAGAAAATTCCTTTTTAAAAAAAACTAGGGGATTGATTTTTTTTTAATATTTTTTTTATTTCTATTGCAATTTACATATAAATGAGTTATATTAATGCTCGTGAGATCGAAAATCAAAATACTTTTATCAGCCATAGTGGTCTGGTATGATTGAGATTGAAGTGAATATAATAAAAAAAGAAATTGGAAGACGGTTTAAGTTATTCAGAGAAGCCATTGAGAAAACACAGGCCCAGCTTGCGAAAGAGCTGAAGGTTTACCAATCGACTATTACCAATATCGAAGTTGGGAAAACCTTTCCCGGCATTAAATATTTGCACTATTTGTTCAGGAAGTACGGCTTGAATCCCAGTTGGATACTGTGTGACAGTGGTGAAATGTTCGGCGGCGTAAAAAAAGACCATGTTCAAGCTTTATTACCCGCTTTATACAGCATGCAGGTCAACGATCCGAGGTTTGAAAAATATATCGAATTACTCGATTTGATGCAAATTCCTTTGATCGAACATATCATGATGGGAAAACTGGTCGAATTGAAAGCATTCGCCAAAGAAGAGATCGAGGCTTTTAAAAAAGTAGAAAAACAAGAAAACTCCATGAAATCATGACCGGGATAAAATCTCAAAGCGGTTGAAGCCTGCTTATTTTATCCTGTCATCCTCAGTGTCCTAATCGTATCGAGTGGATTTCCAGGCCAGGAATCTCGGTTATCTCTGTTCCTGCGGGCTTGAAATAGATCGCGGTTCGGATTATAATCTTATCTTTTTTTCTTCTCCTTTCCCGGATAGTTTAACCGGTATCGCACCGGGTTGAAGACTGTGCCGGGGTGGGGATGCTTTAGATTTCGTGGTAGTTCTAAAACCTTGGAGTTTACATATGAAAAAAGTCGAAATAGAGCAGAAAAGATGGCTCCTGGAAGATTTTTTCCAGGTCGAGGAAGTGTTTCTCAGGTTTGAGAAGTTTGATGGTGAAATGAGTGCGCGTATTCGGCGGTTGAATTTTGAGCGGGGGGATGCGGCGGCTGTTCTTATTTTTAACAGTGAAACCGAAAAAATCATACTGGTGGATCAATTCCGGTATCCGACTTATGGAAAAGGGGATGGGTGGTTAATGGAAGTAATAGCCGGTATTGTAATGGAAAATGAGAGCCCGGAGGAAACTGTGAAGCGTGAGGCTTTGGAAGAAACCGGGTACCGGTTGAACCGGGTGGTCCCCATTTCCACGTTTTTTCCTTCTCCCGGGGGGTGTTCCGAGCGTATTTTTCTCTTTTATGCCGAGGTTCGCAATGTGGACCGGGTGGAGATGGGTGGCGGTGTCGAGGAAGATAATGAAGATATCCGGGTGATGGAATTTTCTATCCCGGGAATCATGGAGTGGGTCGAATCCGGGGAAATCATGGACGCGAAAACATTGATTGCGCTTTATTGGTGGAAAAATTTTCAATCGAAATAAAAATTTTTGGCCGCACCTTTTTTTAAAAAGGTGTGAAGGAGAAAATCATGCAAGATGTGGAAAAAGCAGCTTTTAGGCGAGTTATGGTGAAATTGCTTCGGGGTATCGATTTTTTTCGAAAGTTGGTTTTGAATATTGTTTTTTTCATCGTGTTGTATTATGTTCTTTTGTTCCTGTTTCGCGATACTGTTCCTATAGTCCCGGGCTCTACAGCACTAATAATCGATCCCAAAGGACGAATCGTGGAGGAGTTAACCCCTGCATCATTTTCCACGCCCCTGATGCGTGCGGTGAATATGAGCAGCCGGGAAACGCTTTTAAAAGATTTGGTGAATGCGATCGCAGCGGCGAAAAATGATCCGCGTGTGAGAATCCTGGTTTTGAGTCTCGACGATATGGAAGAGACCGGGATACCAAAATTATTTGAGATCGGTCAAGCCATCGAGCATTTCAAGAAAAGCGGCAAAAAGGTTTTTGCTGTGTCCGATAATTATAACCGCAGTTCATATTACCTGGCAGCCCATGCCGACTCCATTTTTATGAATCCCATGGGTATGGTCATCCTGGAAGGTTTCAGTAAGTATTTAACTTATTATCGCGATGCCCTGGACCGTTTGGGAGTTGAAGTGAATATTTTCCGGGTCGGGAAGTACAAATCTGCCGTAGAACCTTTTTTACGTTCGGATATGTCGCCGGAGGATAAGGAATCCACGATTCAATGGTTGAATGGATTGTGGCGGTCTTACCTGGACGATATCGTGAAAGCCCGGAAAGGTTTAGTCACTTACGAATCGTTAGTCGATTATACGGAGGGGTTCAACGAACGGCTCAAAGAGGCCAAAGGGGACACGGCGGTTATGGCTGTTAGTGCCGGCCTGGTGGATGAAGCGAGAACCCGGGATCAAATCAGGAAAACGTTGATCCGTAAAGCCGGGGAAAATATGGAAACCCGTTCATATAACCAGGTAAATTATCTAGATTATTTAAAAGCATTGAACCTGGACGGGTGGGGTGACACAGCTTCGGACAATGTTATCGGTGTTATTACAGCCAAAGGCGATATCCTGGACGGGCGGCAGCTCCCCGGTACGATTGGGGGTGAATCCACGGCTGATTTGATCCGAAAAGCTTACATGGACAAACGTGTGAAAGCTATTGTGCTTCGAGTCGACAGCCCCGGCGGCAGTTCGTTTGCTTCCGAAATGATCCGCCAGGAATTGGACACAGCTCGCCAGCGACATTTACCCGTTATTGTTTCTATGGGCAGTGTGGCTGCTTCAGGCGGCTATTGGATCAGCATGGCTTCCGATGAAGTGTGGGCATATCCCACAACCATTACCGGTTCTATCGGTATTTTTGGGATGTTCCCCACTTTTCATAAAACCCTGGATAAGTTTCTTGGGGTTCGGGTGGATGGCGTGGGAACAAACAAATTAGCGGGGGCTTTCCGTTTGGACCGGCCTCTTTCTCCTGGAGTCGGGGAGGCGATCCAGTTGGTGATTGAAAATGGATACACCCAGTTTGTTAATATTGTCGCAAAATGTCGCAAAATGAGCCCGGAAAAAGTTAATGAAATAGCACAGGGCCGTGTTTGGATCGGTTCCGATGCCTATAAACTCGGGCTGGTGGATAAAATGGGCAGTTTCAATGATGCGGTGGTTTCAGCCGCAAAACGTGCAAGGCTTGGCAAAGACTACAGTGTTAAATTTTTTCGTCCCCAATTGACTTATGGTCAGCAATGGATGAACAATTTTTTTGCTAAGGCAAAGAATCTTTCATCGATATCACCCGATGCAGCGAATTCTTTTCAATCGTTTTCGGGTTTGGAAGTTTCGACTGCTGTAGAGCGGGTGTTGTTTTCTTTGTTCGAGCAGATCCAGCGGCTCAGGTGTTTCAATGATCCCAGGGGTGTTTATGCTTATTGCTTCTTGTCTGCCGATTTGTATTAGTTATTAACCGGTTAATCTTGCCGTTTTCTGGCAAAATTGAAAAAAAGGGACTTGCTATAGGTCAAGAAGAATAGAAAAAACTTCTCCGTGCCCACTGTGAGCTCTGTGAGAGTAATCTCTTTTTGGTTTCGGTTGGACCGGGTTAGGAAGTAATAGTAATAGCGATTTAGGGTAGAAAAAGAAAAGGGCGGGTTATACCCGCCCTTGCTTTCCATCAACGATAATTTAGAAGGCGCTGGTGCACCTCATAAAGCCACCTATTGCAGCCACCCGCTGGGATCGGGGCCGGGGCCGGTGGGAGCCCCTGAGAGGTTGGGAGAGGTTAGGTAAGGTTAGGGACCTGTTAGGGTTATAATAAAGCGCAAACTGTACTTTTTATTAAAAAATAATTTTCGTAGAACTCAATTTCATTTTAATTTTAACCTTTTTAGTGAAACCTATCACCGTTTATTATCTAGCAATTTTTTTGCCAGGTGGTAAATTTGTGTGGGGGGCTTGAAGGTTATTTTGTCAAGGGGGTCATATAATGGGGTTTTTATTACCGAAAAAAATTTTGTTTTTTTTAAATTAGGGTAGGTTTGACGGGTGAAAGCGTACTGAACTGGACAAAATGTATTGACACTTTGTAAGATTTTGTAAGGGGTGAGGGTGAAAAGATAGAAGGTAGCAACTTAAGAGGTTAGGAAATTAAAAGGAAGTTGCGGCACGTTGTGCCATCCAGCGGCCCACCTTTTTGTAAAAAGGTGGGACCAAAAACTTTTATTAAATTAAAATTAACTTCTCCGTGTTCTCCGTGTGCTCCATGAGACAAAAAAAGGGACAGTCAAAAAACCACACGTAGTGCAGCAGTTCTTGTTTTGAAAAGTGATTTTATACGCAAAGGGGCGTGTCGGTGTCTTTGAAATGATGAATGATGATTGATGAATGATGAGTTGGGAAGAGAAGCGCGAGGTGAAAGTAGGGCGTGTTCTAATCACGCCCCAAAAATAGAGGATATTCCGGCAATGCAATAATAAAACCCGTCCGTGACGGGCCGACTGCAGCCCACGCGATTTCAAAATGACAATTACTGCACGTAGTGGGGGGAATTTGAAATAATTTTGAAAAACCGGTACAATATAATCTACTGCGTTTCGCGTGAATTAAAACCCGGAGGTTCCATGAAAAACACGATTCAAAAATTCATCCTGTCAATCGGGATATGCCAACTGGCCGGCATTATCGGCGCTCTTTTTAACAGCTCCAGCATCAAAACCTGGTATGTGACCCTTCAAAAACCCACATTTAATCCACCCAATTGGGTTTTTGCCCCTGTCTGGCTTACCCTTTACCTGCTGATGGGGATTTCTCTTTTCCTGGTTTTGGTTTCTAAAGCCTCTCCCCAGTTGAAACAAACCGCCATTATCTTTTTTGCTATCCAACTGGTTTTGAATACGTTTTGGAGTTTTTTCTTTTTTTTCTTGAAGAACCCATTTTTGGGTTTGATCGAGATTATTGTTTTGATTGTCTTCATTATTTTAACCGTGATATGGTTTCATAGGGTTCGACCGGTTGCGTCGATCCTCCTGTGGCCCTATTTATTATGGTGCCTGTTTGCAGCTTTCTTGAATTATTCCCTCTGGCAGCTAAACAAATAGCAATACGTGAGTGAATGTCATGAATAAAATAAAACTGGGTATCAGCAGTTGTTTATTGGGAGAGAAAGTCCGGTATGACGGCGGGCATAAGTTGGATTACTTTTTGGCCAATGAATTGGGAAAATATGTGGAATTTGTAAAAGTATGCCCGGAAGTGGAGATCGGTCTCCAGGTACCGCGCGAGGCCATGCGACTGGTGGGAAACCCGGGACCCCCGCGTTTGGTCACTCAAAAAACCGGTATCGATTATACGAACCGCATGTTGACCTGGGCCAAAGAATGTTTGGACCGGTTGGAAACGGAAGAATTATGCGGTTTTATTTTCAAAGCCAAATCGCCTTCCAGCGGAATGGAACGCGTGAAAGTATACAACGAAAGCGGCGGCGGTGTTCCCCAGCGAAACGGGGTCGGAATTTTCGCCCGCGCCTTTATGGAACGGTTCCCTTTAATCCCTGTTGAAGACGAAGGACGTTTAAACGACATCGAAATACGAGAAAATTTTATCATCCGGGTTTTCACTCTTCACCGGTGGTCTGAAGTCAAACACCGGCCTCATTCAACCAGGGAAGTGGTGGATTTTCACTCCGCTAACAAATTGCTCTTCTTTGCCCATCACATCGAAATCGCACGCGAAATGGGCCGTTTAACCGCTCACGCCGCAGAGATGGAGATCGAGGATTTTTATAAAACGTATGAAACATCCATGATGAAATGTTTGTCGTATAAATCCACACTGTCGAAAAATTCAAATGTGCTCTATCATATGATGGGTTACTTTAAAAAACAGTTGAACCCGGATGAAAAACAGGAGCTAATCGAATTGATCGAAAATTACCGGCTGGGGTTTTACCCCCTGGCGGTCCCTGTAACTTTAATCGCGCATTATGTGAAAAAGTATCGCCAACAGTATTTAAAAGACCAATATTATTTAAACCCGCACCCAATAGAGCTTAAATTACGAAACCATGCTTAATAGGAGGCATTCTAATGAGTAATCATATCGAAGACCCAAAAACCGTTGAAATTCTAAAATGGTTTGAAGAAGTGAGCAAAATCCCCAGGTGTTCCTGCAACGAAGAGCAAATCGCACTTTGGTTGATCGATTGGGCAAAGAAAAACGGTTTCCCGTCAAACCGGGATAAAACCGGGAATGTGGTGATCCGCATCCCCGCTTCGAAGGGGTATGAGTCGGCCCCTGCCGTGATTTTGCAAGGTCACATGGATATGGTGTGTGAAAAAACCCAGGATTCGGATCATGATTTTAGCAAAGACCCCATTAAACCGGTTTATGGCGAAGAGTGGCTAACCGCAGATAAAACCACTTTGGGAGCGGATAACGGTATTGCGATTGCCATGGCAATGACCGCGGCGTTGGACAAGGAATCCTTGCACCCACCCCTTGAACTCCTTTTTACCGTGGATGAAGAAACCTCTTTAACAGGGGCCGGCGCGCTGGAACCCGGTTTCGTCGAAGGAAAATGCCTATTGAACATCGATTCCGAAAAAGAAGGCGTTTTCCTGGTCGGGTGTGCCGGCGGTGAAAGGGGCGATCATACGCTCCCATTGGATTTTGTTCCGACCCCTCCCGGATATGTACCCGTGACTATTGAAGTAACAGGTCTTTCCGGCGGCCATTCCGCGGATATCCATCTTGAAAAAGCCAATGCCTTAAAATTAATCGGGAGAACCCTGAATGCCATCGCATTAGAAAGAAGATTCCACCTGGCAGACCTGGCGGGCGGAAAAGCAGATAATGCCATCCCCAGGAATGCCGAAGCCGTCATTTTTATTAAACCGTCGGAATTACCCTCGACCAGGAGTGTGGTTTCGGGTTTAGAAAAAAAAACCCGGGACGAGTTTAAAAACACGGACCCATCCTTAACCATCCGGGTATCGGAAGGAAGTAAGAAAACCTATAATGAAGTCATAACCGAAAAAGATTCCGCGAGAGTTTTGCTCCTTATCCTGGCTATGCCTCATGGAATTTATGCCATGTCTGCGGAAATCCCCAATTTTGTCGAAACCTCCGATAACTTTGCCAGCTTTCAAATCGAGGATCACCGGTTGAAAATAGTCACCAGCCAGAGAAGCCCCATCGTGTCTCGACTGGAAGATGTCGGGGCCCATATTGCTTCTGTCGTTTGTTTGGCAGGCGGAACCAGCGATTTTCACGACCGGTACCCCGGGTGGAAAGCCAATATGGATTCAGCACTGCTGAAAAAAGCTTCAGCGGTTTATAAAAAATTAAGGGGCCAGGAACCCATCGTAGAAACCACGCATGGAGGTTTGGAATGCGGGCTGATCGACGAAAGACTCCCGGGAATGGATATGATCTCTTTTGGACCCACGATTCAAAATCCTCATTCACCGGGGGAAAGAATCTTTATTCCCAGCATCGGTCGTATATATGAATTCCTGGTCAAACTCCTGGAAGATTTGAAAAACTTTTAGAGGATTTAGTTACAACACATGTTTGTCTTCGACGATCCACCTTTTTGTAAAAGCCATCACGGATGGCTCGGTGGGACCAAAAACTTTTGTTAGGATGGGCAAGGTTTCCGGACCTCCAAAAGCTTTGGCATCGATATGAAATAAGATGAAACTGCCGGTTAAAGCCCTGCTGGAATGGTACAAGAAAAATAAACGGGACCTTCCCTGGCGAAAAACCGGGGATATCTATTCCATATGGTTATCGGAAGTCATGCTCCAGCAAACCCAGGTGAATACCGTGATTCCTTATTATTTGAAATTCCTGGAGCGCTTTCCCACCATTGTAAGCCTGGCCGACGGTTCGGAACAGGATTTGTTAAAACTGTGGGAAGGCCTCGGTTACTATTCCAGGGCCCGAAACTTGCACCGTGCCGCCGGCGTCGTGAAAAATAAATACAGCGGGATAATACCGGGAACACCCGGGGAATTCGGCGAATTACCCGGCGTAGGACCTTATATAACGGCCGCTGTTTTGAGTATTGCACGGGATGTCTCCTTGCCTTCGGTGGATGGAAATGTCACGAGGGTGTATACCCGATTTATGGGTATTGCAGACGACATAACCAGGAATTCCACTAAAAAACGAATAACCCTGGAATTGCAGGAAATTATTCCCCCCGGTTCTGCCGGGGATTTTAACCAGGCCATGATGGAATTGGGGGCACTCGTGTGCTCCCCGCGGACTCCCCGGTGTGAAGTTTGCCCGCTTAATAAAAGCTGCACCGCTTATAAATCCGGCACCGTGAACCTTTACCCCTATAAACCCCCAAACCCCGGTGTCCCGGAATATAAAGTATCCATCGGGATTATTCTTCAAAATGACTGTTTTTACATTCAAAAGCGTCCGTCGGAGGGACATCTCGGCGGTTTATGGGAGTTTCCCGGCGGCAAAGCGAAAAACCATGAAACCCCGGAACAAACATTGATCCGAGAATGCGCCGAAGAGTTGGGCGCGACTGTTCGAATTTTAGAAAAATTAACCCTGGTCCGACATGCTTACAGCCATTTCAAAATATCGATGTCTGTTTTTTTATGCGCTTTAACCGGCGATAGGGACATTCACCCCTCGCCCGGCATCGATTACCGGTGGATCACCGCCGATGAGCTGGATGATTATCCGTTTCCAGGGGCGAACCATAAGTTTTTTCCTACTTTAAAATCTTTCCTGTTGCCCGGTAAAACAAGACAAAATCCAGGTGGCTCATAGGGATATCGATTTGCCTGGAGAAATCCATTAATTTCTGTTCATACTCGAAATAACGGCTTTCCGTGAGGGTAGTGGGGATGGAGTCGATTAGTTGTGCATCCCGGAGAAATCGAAGGACGTGGCGGTCCAGGATGGCCAATTCGCCGCCCAACCCGGTATTTCGCAAGAAATGGCTGGCTTCTTTGATACCGATACCTTTGATGGAGGTATACAACCATCTCCGGGCTTCGTGTAAGGTCTTAAAATTTGTAAGGATTTGTTTAATGTTAAGGTGTTGGGTTTCGAAAAACAGCCGTGTTTCCCAAACAAATTCCGACTTTTTGTATTTAAAACGAACCCCTTCCAATTGGGCCAGGATTTCGAGGGAAGAGGTCATCGAGAACAGGTCTGCTTTTTTCAAGCGTTCCACTGCTGCCCAGCAGAGTTCGGGCTTTGACTGGGGGGTGAGGATACAGAAAACCAACTCGTAAAAGATATCTTTATCGCTGCCGTTTTCCCGGATAGAGGCGAAAGACTTTAATCGTTCTTCGACACTCGGTCTAATCGATAAATAGTCTTTCTTTAGAAGTTTAAAATCGATTTTAGCCAGCCTGTGATTATGATCCCGGTCCCGGTTTGATATTGGTTTTGGTTATGATGCCGGTTCGTCGTATCCAGGTTGATTTTCTTCTTTATTATTCAGCTCGGCGATGACTTCCTTGACCCGTTGGATCTGGTTAAAATCCGCTACCAATACGCCGTTTTGGGTATTGATGACCGCGATATTATCCAATCCGATCACGGCGACCGGTTTATCGATACTGGAAAAGATCATGGAATTTTTTGTATTGATGAAGATGTTTTGTTTGCCGCGGGTTACGTTTTTATCCGGGTTTTTAGGATTCAAGTCGTAAACCGTAGACCAGGCTCCCAGGTCGTTCCAGGTGAATTGGGCTTTAAACATTTTGACTTCCGGGAGTTTCTCCATTAGTGCGTAATCGATGGATTCCGGTTTGATTTCGGTGAATAATTCGTAGAAGGAGAGTTTGTGGTGGAATACTTTCAGGAGTTCCGTGTATTGAATGAAGTAGTAGGGGGAGTAATCGCCGAGGAATTCTTTGAAGTGGCTGAGTTTGTAGATGAACATGCCGGAATTCCAGTAATAGTTTCCATCTTTGAGGTATTTTTCAGCCAGTTCCAGGTCCGGTTTTTCTTTGAATTCCAGGGCGTCGGTGAATTCTGTGTTGTTGGTTTTGGTTACGGTATCCGGGTTAAATTTGATATAGCCATAGCCGGTATGGGGTGTTTCCGGTTTAATGCCGCAGGTGACAATGAATTTATTGTCCGCGAAATCGAGGGCGTCCGACATCTGGGAAGCAAAAATCTCCGTATCCGGGATATAGTGATCCGAAGGAACCACCAGGAGATTGGCATCGGGATCGATTTTTGATAAGTAGATATTGGACAATATCAAACTGGGCGCTGTGTTTTTTGGGCATGGTTCTGTGATAAAATTTCGCTGCCGAAAGCCTGGGATTGCATCCATAATATGGCCAAGGTATCGGATATCCGCCACCACAAAGATGTTGTCTTTAGGGATGAATGTACTCAACCGGTTATAGGTTTGAGTGATTAATGGTTCTTCCCCTACGATTTCCAAGAATTGCTTCGGAAACTCTTCTGTGCTCCAGGGCCAGAAGCGTGTTCCTTGACCGCCTGCTAAAATTAATCCAAATTTTTTGCTCATATTATTTTTTAACATAGTTTTGAGGAAAAGACAATATGTCGTAAGGAGAAATTTTTAAATGACTGCGCGAAAGCAAGTTATGACAATAATTAATGAAAAAGGGGACAGTCAAGAATGTCACTAAGTTAAGGTTATTTTTGTGCTATAGGGGCGTGTCGGTGCTCCCCTGGAACGCCCTGTTGAGCCAAATTTTCGAGGACCGAAAATTGGCGAGACG
>Ga0105104_10000340_pt1 | contig 35525 bp, 21 predicted proteins | sample PPLLaktember2015_3_FD_87034 | JGI IMG/M metagenome (GOLD analysis project Ga0105104, IMG submission 87034) | Freshwater sediment microbial communities from Prairie Pothole Lake near Jamestown, North Dakota, USA - PPLs Lake P7 Core (6) Depth... | ecosystem: Environmental > Aquatic > Freshwater >... | reverse complement strand
CATAGAGTATATGGATAGAGAAAAGAGGTTTTGGAATGAGATTATCCAGTCGGAAATCGGTATTTATGAAGATGGCAGAGAAGATGGTAAAGAAGAAGGCAGGATAGAAGGCAGGATAGACGGTGAACAAAAAGGAATAGAAAAAGTTGCCCGGAACATGAAACTCCAAAACGTGGATTATAATGTGATTGCTAATTTCACCGGGCTCTCCATCGACGAAATCGAGAAACTCTAATTACCCAAACCACGCATCGCTCCGCAGCCGACCGATAACGGAGAACGGAGAACGATTAACCATCAACCGTTTTACCTGATCCCTGATTTTCTTTCTCCACTTTTATGCCTTTTTTGCAATCGATGCACCTTTTTTATACAAACGAATGCAAATTCTTAAAATTTTATATCCCCCACTAGAAAAGAATGCAAATTTTCTGCAACGATGTCACTTTAACCCGCTTTTTAATGCAAAATATTAAAAATTTGTAGCCCCCACTACAACGATGAAGAAATTTTATACAATCGAGAGGTAAATAGGGGGACAGCGACCGAAAAAACTCGACGCTGTCGAAATTACCGGGACAATGCACCAAAAATCCCACCAATGACCTAAAAATTGGAATGATGAAGTGAGAAAAGAGAATACGGCTGATTTATTATTTTTTATTTGTTATTTATTATTTGTTAAGCCCGTCCACAGCGTCCACAGCGTCCACATGGTCCACACGGTCCACACGGTCCACTGGGTCCACATGTCCACAATCAACCGATTACCAATGGCCATTGGCAAGAATAGGCTGGAATATGGACATTATGGCCCCACTGCGTGGGGAGTCGGTTGCAGTGCCATTTCATTTTGCGAGGTTCCGTGGGATGATCTGGCTCCGATAGTGATTGGAATTCTTTAAAATTACTTTTCACGCTGATATGGACAGAGAACGAATCCGTGAAACCGGAACGAAACCGGGGTATTTTTTGCTAACCAAGCCGTGCAGGGTCCATACAGTCCAGGCTCCGTTGCCTATCGCCCATGCCGAAGGCCAACGATATCAACGATTAACGATCAACGATCGACGATCAACCATTAACGATCAACGGCTAACGGGAAACGATAATTTAACCGCCGGACTTCTCCTTTAGCGAAAGATGATGATCGTTGACCCGTTCGCCTTTGAACAACTCATACCACGGCGACGTCTCCACATCTTTGCCCCGGTCTTTTTTCCAATCGATATTCGGTTTATCTCTCAGTACTCCTGCGTCTTTTCCTCTTCGGGACACATCCGGGACCGTCAAAAAGGGCCGGATGTTGAGGCGCACCCCGTCGTCTAAATCCGGGTTCCACCCCATGGGCTGCAGGTTGAGGGGTTTCCAACGCACAAATATATCATAGGGGGCCTCGCCCTCCATGATGGCTTCCAATTTTTTCTTGAGGTTTTCTGCGGCCTGGAGTTTTTCTTCTGCGCCCTCCACGCCGTTTTGTTTATGAGCTTCCTGGCGTTTGATCCAATCGCCCAGGTAGAGGTAAATGAGTGATTCCAGGTTTTTGCGGTCGAATTGGTGGTAATTGACCAGTGCGGCGAATCCGTCGCGCAGGCCGTCCCATATGTGCCAGATAAAGGGGCGTTGAAGGAATAGCGTGCAGTGTTGGGTAAAGAATTTGTCTTTGAGCCATGTATCCAGGTCTTTGCCTTCGTGTCCGGCATCTTTGAGTAACCCGTTTAATGTGGCGGCGTTCCATTGGTCGCCATAAGCGGCTGCCAGGAGGTTGAGTAACCGATCTGAACCGGGGAGTTCGCCGCGTACCGGTGGGAGGCACACGATGCCGTCTTTATCCGCATACGACAGGAGCTCGCTGCACCGGTGGACCCATTCCCTCGCCTGGTCCGAGAGTTCCATTTGATCATCCAGTTCAGCGGGCCAGCGGTATCCGAGCAAACGGGCCACTGCCACCTGCAGGGCGTGCTGCGATTGGGAGGGATGGCCGTGGAATATCCACTGGGTCGGATCATCGGAATAGGGTTTCGGCAACCCGTGGGGGTATCGCTCTTGCGCCACTTTCTGCCAATACTCCAGGTCAAACGGCACTTTCACCAACGTGGCATTGGTGACATTCAATTTTTGGTCAAGTTTTCGAACTTCTTTGTTATATTCGGGCGAGGAACAGTAACACCAGATGGCGAGCAAATGCTCTTGTTTGTCTGGTAAAATAATTGCAATATTTGAATCAAATGTTTCTCCTGTATAGAGAGATATTGGGAGGCAACTCATTTGGCTTACCCCCACGCCCATTTTTCCCCATGCCCGGTTTCCTCTTTGATCGGAATCATGTAGCCTATATTTACGTATCCACTTATCTTCTCTTAAATGTCCATTCTTCATATCAAAATACAGACATAGTTCCAAACCTCCAAAGTCCTTATTCTTTTCGATAGTAGATTGTTGAAATGTCCAAAGTTCTCCTCTTTCTCGTAATTCCCAAAATTTTCTTTGAAATCTAGGTGAATCGCCATTTAAAACACCTGCATAGCATTTAGCAAATTCTGATAGTAATTGAAAATTATTAGAAATATCAATAATTATTCTCGCATCGGGGTTTTCCAATTGTTTGAGCTGTTGGATGGCTTTGATCTCCGTGCGGGGGAGGTTTTCATCTTTCTCACGGGCGGAACGGAGGGGGGACACATCCAATCCATACATGAGGCGGGGTTTGGGGTGTCGGTGTTTAAATAACCCGTCATCCAAAGTTGGAGGGGTTTCCCGGTTAATGCTTAATAAAATGGCTTTTACTATTTCGCCGGATATGGTTTCAAAAGCACCGGGTCCTAAGTAGGCAACGATTTGCCAGGAATGTTCCCTGAGTATTTTTTCACGGAAAGCGCGGTAACTGGAGAGAAACAACCAGTTTTGAGGCAAGACCAGGTTGACGCTGCCGGTGGGTTCGCAAAACCGGAGGCAGCGGTCCAGGAATACCGTGGCCAGGTCGTTTTTGGCCTCTTTGTAGTGCTTTTCGCAATACTCCCTCAAGGGGGTATCCTGCTTGTTCCTGGATAAGTAGGGAACATTGGTGATGACCCAGTGGTACTTTAAAGAGATGAGGCGTGCGGCTGTGGCCATACCCTGTGCGGCTGCCCGGGTCTCCCGCTCCTCGAAGCCGGGTTCGAGGCGGAGAGCCTGGATTAACGTGCGATACAAACTCTCGGGGTCCGCGATTTTAATGGCGTCGCCCTGGGAGAAGTCGAGCAAACTGCCGAGTATAGAGGCCTGGCGAAATTCATCGTACAACCAGCCGAGGGCAAGCCTCAAATTGGAGTTGTCGGGGGCAAATTGGATCCACCGGTCCCGGTCTACGGTGGGAGATAAACCGGAGCAGGCAATATTAAACGGGGGGAGGGCAGAAAGTGGAGCGACACCGGGAAAGCGCCAGGCAGCCAGCGCGAGAGAAAACACGGCGAGCTCGACACACCGGGGGTCCAATTCGAGACCGTGGAGGTTCTCTTTCAATACGGCATGCACAGCCTGCCCAGGAGACGATTGATCGAGCTCCATCCGCATGGGCACCAACATCAAAAAAGCAGCAACCAAAAAATGACCGGAACCGCAGCAAGGGTCCAGGATTTTTAATTGGGATAAACGGTCCGGCCAATCGGGGAAATCACCGGCAATGGGAACCCACGGGCCATCACCTGCTCTCACAAACCGCAAATACGAGAGGGGAACACCGGGAATGGAAGCTTTATCCCTCAACTCCTGCTCACAAGAGGCCTGCGCGAAATGGGAAGGGGTCAAGCGGCGGGTGACCCACCACGCCCCCAACGCATTATCCAATAAGAATTGGACCATGTAAGGCTCGGTAAACAACTGGGTCACGGCAGGCAGCTCGGCAGCCCCAATCTTAACTTCCGACGCATTGATTTTTTCTTTTTTCCTGGACTGCCAGAACTGGTAAACCCACCCGACCGCATCGGAAGCCTTGAAAACATCGACAGGCAAATCCTCCACCAACCGCTCCATGCGGGTTACCCACTCTTTGGGCAACTGCAATTGAAACACGGGAGAATCGGTCCTGAAAACCTGGGGGAGCATCTTCCCGGCAAACCGTGCAGCTAAAGCCCACGCGCTGGGATCGCCGCGAGAACCGGCAAGCACACTGCACTCTTCGAGGGTAACGGGAACAGGATGATGGGGATCATCATCCATCAAGAGGTTATTTTCAGCCAGGAACCGGGCAAAAAGCATGCGGTGCCAATGCTCATAAGCGACCTCCTCCAGGAGACGGGGAAGAACGGTGCGGATGTCGCCGGGGTTAGGGGTAGAAGAAGAGATGGAATCGCCGATTTGCTGGGCATGAAACCGGAGCTTTCGATGAAGTTCTTGTTCCAGGTGAGAGAGGTGTGAGGGAGGTTCCGGGTCGGCGATGTGGAGGGATTGGAGTGCAGCCTCCGCGGCTTTTTCAGCGATATCCCGCGCTTCCTGCACGGATCGCTCCAATTTGGTCCTAAGGTTTTTTTCAAGGGGTTTCATGGGAATTAAGCGGCCTCCGGCGGCAAGAAACCTTTTTAGAAAAAGGTTTCTTGACTTCCAAAAATTTTTGATGGATGTTCAACGGATCACCACGGGCCCTTTGGCCAAAGCGGAGTTAATGGATTTTTCGACTTCATCCAGCCATAAGCGGGTGTCTTGTTGGGTTTTTAAGGTCCTGCGCGGGATGTCCACGGTCTGGGTTTGAGGTTCCATCAATTTAGAAGCCATTTCACGGGCTTTGTCGGTCCTGCCGGGCAGGGCATCGATGGTATCCTGCCACCAGCGGAACGAAAACTGTTTGAGAATGGAAACGAGTTTGGAGTAGTCGGCGGTGTCGATGGAGGGGACCTGTGAAATGCCGGATTTTTCGAGGATATGGGCGCGTTCGTCGGCAGTACATTTTTTCCAATCGTCGCTGCTTTCGAGGCGCTGCATGTAGAAATCGGTTTCGCGTAGGAGGTTCGCCCTCGATTCGTTCAGCCTGCTGCGCACAGCATCTTCGAGCTCTTTGAGCAGGGGAAGCACGGGGTCGGGTTCCTCGATCAACAAGCGGCGTTGTTTAATAAATTGGGCCCTGGAATCGATGTCTGCGGATTTTTCGAGGTCGCGGGACAAATAAACCAGTTCAATCAATTGGGACCACTGGATCCACCGTGTATTAATTCGTTCGGCAATGTTTTTCCACCGGTCGATCCACAGGGAGACGTCGTCATAGTGAGAGAGGATGAAGAGGATCTGTTCGTTGCCGGTGCTCTTCCTGGCTTCGCGGATAATAGAGGTATCGGGTGCAGCGGGTTTTGGGGGTTCGCCGCCGGCGGATTCCGCCAATTGGGTGAGTCTATTTAAGAAATCGTTCATATAAGAGGTTTCTTCGTTGGACTTCGCGTTAATTTCCAGGCGCTGCATCAAGCGTCGAATATTCATGCGTTGGGTGACGTCCAGCACAGCGGCTTCGACTTTAAATACGGTCTGGGGGATCATCTTCCGCTCAAATTTCGCAAAGTCCGAATTTTTTCCACGCTCATCGTGGGCATGAATACGACCTGCGAGCCATAAGACCATTAAACCGGCGTCTATGGGATCCTGGGGCCAGCCATACGGGGGTTCCTGGAAATGGTGGCGGATATCCTTCCCGGTTTTCCCGGCACCGATAAAGCCGAAAATTTCATTGCAAACGCGGTTATCGTTGATATCGCCGGAAGCGCCGATGGCTTTGAGCGCGTCGGGTTCCCCCTTCATGGATTTCGAAAAGACTTTGTCCCAGCCGGGGTGGTCTGCAAAACGAAAGGAAGTGAAGAGGCGTTCAGCAGAATAGCGGGCGGCTTGTTCGATGCTTTCGAAAAAAGAGCCGGCGCGGACTTCGGTACCGCCGCCATTGAATACGACAGCCCTGGAAAAGGAGGCGTTTAACAGCTCCTCGATTTTTGCCTCGGAAGTTTTCCGGATGGTTTCCATGTAAGCCCTGGCTTCTATACCGTCCGGGGTAGAAGGAGTACCCCGGACATGGAGGGTATTGGAAGAGGCGATAAAATCCAGGAGCGCATGTTTTAAAGAATCGGGGGAGAATTTTGGGATAAAGACAAAAATAAGAGGGGATTGATTCCCGACCTTCAACGCATCGACGCGGACGGAATTTTCATCGGTCATCCACTCGTCCCGGACCCAAACGCAGATCCGTTCGGACATATCCTGGGGTAATTGGTGTTCGTAGTTAACGACGATACCTCCTTTGCCTTTGGGATCGCCCCGGCCAGTGGAGACTTTTTTAATGGATTCGTCGATCCTCTTCCTGACGCGGTTGATCCGTTCGGTATCGAGGCGGGAGCCTTCATTACTCAACAAGCTCTGCTGGTTTTTAAATTCGTTGTCCCAATGGGTACTCTCTTCGGTTTTCATGCGGTATTTGCCGTCGATATTGACAAGGATTTCGCACTCATCCAGCAACCTGGGGAGTTTGCTTCTCAATTCGCTGCTGCCGGCGGAGAGGTCCTCCACCAGGAGGTCGGCCACGGTATTGGGGTCAGCCAATAACCCGGTATCGGATTTTTTTGGAGGGGCACCGGGTTCCGAGCTTTTATCGTTTTTATTATCCTTAGTGTCTTTCCCGAAGTCGCGGTCGGTCAATTTGTTGATTAAAAAGATGATGCCGCACGCACGGGCCATGAGTTTCTCTTCCGGCGTACCCCTTTCCATCCAGGTAGAAATTTTATCGTAAAACTTCCTGGGCAGCATCCGGGTCTGGATCAATCGCTCTGCAGCTTCAAAATAGAGGAAATCCGCGGGGATAATGTGACCGAGGGGCTGATCCAGGTTGGTTTTAATGGCTTTGAAAACCGTGGTGAGCTGGTTCCGCAATTGAGTTTCAGTGCCTGTGGGGTCGAGTTTTCGCAAGGCACTTTCCCAGAACCTCCTGCGAACGGGCAATAAAGGGTAATCCTGGTACAAGAAGTCCATATCTTCCCTGCGGTGGCCAAACGAAGTACCGGCAAGATGGCGGGAAATTTCACCGATATTGGTTTCCACAACCGATTGGATTTCCGGGATGGATTCGGGTTTTTTCTGGAGCACCACTTTGCGGATTACAGTATCCACATCGGAATCGGAGAGCTCGATTCGAACAGGGAAGCGGCCTTCGAGCTTTTTTAGGTTGGTTGTCCCGGTAACAGCGGTTTGACCGGTACCGACAAACAAGAGCTTGCTGCCGATGGACTTGCAGCACGCCTCCACCACTTCCTGGACTTCATTGGAACGCTGGGGACTATCCCCGATAAACTGCTGGATTTCATCCAATACAATCACGGTGAGAGGAAACTTCCCATCCCTGGAAAGCGCATCGTGGATCATCTTAATCATATCGTCATTGGAGATGTCCTGGACATTGGGATACTGGTGAATCAATACTTCGGAGCACGTTTCGATGGAAGAAAACACCGAAGGCTTAAGCTGCACGAGCGCTTTGTGCAGCTCTTCCGATAAAAAAAAGCTGTCCAACTCGCGGTTCCATACGGAACCGGAAGCCTCCACGAGCTGCTTCGCCCGGTCGTATATACCTTCCTTCTTCAACCACATAACCAACTTCGCTTTTCGATAATCGGCCGGCAAACCGGCAGACTTCAAAATAATATTCAACACGATCATCCGGGTACTGATGTCGCCGCGATCGGAACCCAAAGTACCGGATGCGGCATGAAGCCCGCCGTGACGCTTTCCCTCGGTGTCCAACCGCTTCAATAAATCGGAAATATCCTGCGGCAACCTGGCTGTACCCCGCGCAGTCGCACCATCAGGAAAAGCAGTATTCAACCACAACGCCCGCAGCATTTTGACCAGGTGGGATTTCCCGGAACCGAAAAACCCACTCACCCAAATCCCCGGCTGCTGCGGCCGGTCTATATTGTTTAAATAGGTATCCAGGATGTGCTCCAGGCCGCGTTGATACTGACCTTCACATACAAATGTCTCCAACTCGTACCTGAGAACCGCAAAACCCGCTTCGGTCAACTCGTCGTTTACATTCGCCACCCCTTCATTAACCAATTTCCTGGCCATTGGATCATACAAATATATATCGCGATTAAGCATTTCTAACCTCCATCCTCTTTTATTCGCGCTCGCTGCAAATAACCATCGAAAACCTACTCATTTTCAACCATAATGGGGACCGCATGATAATTCCACCCATCATAACCATCCAAAAACCGGTAATTGCTGTTCTCATAACTACCGGGGAAAAAAACCAATAACCGCCCGGGAACCAACGGGGCCAACCGGTCCACCACACGACTGACTTTCAAAATACCAAACAAAGAACTCACACCCCGAATCGCCACCACCGTTTTCTCATCCACCCCCTTTTTCTCATCCACCTTCTTCACAAGAAACGACCCAAAATCATCCAAAAGATACTCAAGGAACCTTTCAAACTCCGACGAAACCAGTTCGGGCTTTTTAAAATGCCCCTCGCGGTACTTGTGAGCAGAAAGCCAGGAAGGAAAGACATCTTCCATGTTATAAAGCGCCCAGGTGTGCTCTTGCAGGCAAGTGGCCAGTTCGAATTCAGTGATTTCCACATCCAACGCGCGTTCGAGTTGAGGTTTGTAAATACAAAATATCACACGCTGGGGAGCAGCGGTATCTGCCCGCCACGGTACTTCGATATACTCTCGATACGATTCGATTAATTTCTCTATTTCCGTCATGCGTTCACTCCAATTCCTGCGGGTGGATAATGCGCGGGAAAGCAACCTCTACCACATCGGAAATATGCTTGAACACCATCCACCCATTCAACGACGCAGCCTGCGCCAACTCGATAACCTGGGACTGCGAACAATCCAACAACCGGGAAAATTCGGATTCCACCATAAATACCCCCCTATCCCCGGAAATGTAACTTAAAAACAACGCATACGCGGCAGCCCCGGGAGTAGCAACCGGCTTTGAACGGACTTTTCTCGCTCTCCCACACAAATGCCCGGACTGCGTCCAGGTGGAATTCAAATTCTGCGCCAACGAGGTCAACGTAACCGGGCTAAACCTTTTGGGTTCCAGGCCGTCGATAAACGCTTCCAATTGAATACGACCTACAGCTTGACCTTCATAAAAAGAAAAAATAAAAGGAACACCGGCCCGCAAAAGAGGATCGCGAGAAAAGGCACAAAGCAAAGCCATTAAAGGCCGGCCGGCTTCTTCACACTCCCAGAAATACCGAAGCCCCCGAAAGACAAGAAGAGATGAATCCAGACCATATAAATCTTTAAGATGTTTCCGGGATAAACGGCGAGTTTCCCCCGTGGGCTTATCCAGGCAATTTCCCTGGACAATGGCGCGGGAATAGTCTTCAACCCCGGCATCCGGGGAAGAAACGCAGGCGAATAACCGGCTTAATTCGTTAAGCATGAGGGTTCGAGCAGTATGAACCCCCCCACGTTTAAAACTAAAGCCAAAGCGGGCTAACCTTTTCATAATTACAGCGTCGGTTGTCGTTATCATCATTAAATCCCTGGGATCGGCATCTGTTCCTAAACACACAATATAAAAAAACGATATTTAAATATAACAGCCCTTTAATCCATTGTCAAGAGAAATAAAAAAGACCGCGGCAGTACGAATTTTGGGAAATATATTTTAGCCGCAATCTGTCCTAACTTCCTCTTTTTCCCCTCCGTGCCCCCGTGTGCCCCGTGAGAGACCTCTTCCCGTGCCGCAGGCACGTCAAACCAAACCGGCGCAACGCGCGCAACTTCTCAATTCATCATTCCTAATTCCCCGACCAACCTTCCAACCCTCTTAACCTCCTAACTTCCTCTTTTTCCCCTCCGTGCCCCCCGTGAGCTCCGTGAGAGATAAAAAAAAGGGCCGTGTTGCATTATCGGACAAGTTAATTTAAAATAATACCCATGAAATGGTTTTGTTTCTACAAAGGAGTAATACATGGGTAAGTTTTTTAATACTGCCGGACCTATCCGGCAAGAAGACCATTATTGTATCGATCCGCTACGTCGAATCAACCTGGATGAAATCCTCGACCTGATCCATCAGAAGAAATACTTCATTCTCCATGCCCCGCGTCAAACCGGGAAAACCTCCTATTTATTGGCATTGATGGATTTTCTGAATAAACAGGGAAAATTCAAAGCACTGTACACCAATATTGAAATTGCCCAGGCTGCCCGTGAGAATGTAAAAGAAGGGATGCGGGCAGTTTTGAACGCATTAGCTGAAGATGCGGTAGACCTCCTGGATGACCCGGTTTTAGAAGAGAATTGGAAAGAGATTTTCGAACAACGGGGAGAATATTCCGCTTTAAAAAATTTACTATCTCTTTGGTGTCAAAAGAGCGATAAACCGGTTGTGTTATTTATCGATGAAGTGGATTCGTTGGTAGGAGATACCTTGATATCGCTGTTGCGTCAATTGCGAAGGGGTTACGCCAATCGCCCGGCACTATTTCCTCAAAGCATTATCTTGTGCGGCGTGCGAGACGTCAGGGATTACCGGATCCATTCGGATAAAGATAAATCCATTATTACCGGCGGCAGTGCATTTAATATCAAAGCGAAATCATTAAGACTGGGGAATTTTACTTCATTGGAAATTGAACAATTGTACCTTCAGCATACGACTGAAACAGGTCAACGATTTTCCAACGATGTCTTCCCATTGGCATGGGATTTAACCGAAGGGCAGCCCTGGTTGGTCAATGCATTAGCTTATGAAGCCTGCTTTGAAATGAAAGAAGGCCGTAACCGGGCCAACGAGATTACCGCTCCTATGATCCTGCAAGCCAAAGAAAACCTCATTTCGAGGCGTGAAACTCACCTGGATCAATTAACCGATAAACTGGGGGAAGAACGGGTTAAGAGAGTTTTATCGCCTATCCTGGCGGGTACGGGCGATATCGAAAAAATACCCGAAGACGATATCGACTATGTTTCGGATTTAGGCCTAATCAAGAGAGAACCGCAGCTAAGAATCGCTAACCGGGTATACCGGGAAATCATCCCCAGGCAATTGACTTACAGCGCCCAATTGACCATCGTGCAGGAAGCGTCCTGGTATATGATGGAGGATGGACGGCTGGATATGGATAAATTATTAACCGCGTTTCAAGAGTTTTTCAGGAAACATTTTGAAAGCTGGGTAGATGGATTCGATTATGCCGAAGCAGGTGCACAATTGTTGTTGCAGGCGTTTTTACAGCGAATCGTCAATGGGGGTGGAAGAGTGGAGCGGGAGTACGGACTGGGCCGGATGCGTACCGATTTGCTGGTGGTGTGGCCGGTTCGGGTCGATCAAAACTTACCGGAAAACCACTATGCCAGGTTTGAACACTTTCAACAAGCAGTAATCGAACTAAAATTGCTCCGCGGCAAACTGGATACCGCCATCGAAAATGGCCTGGAGCAAACTTTCCGATATATGGATAAATGCGGCACAGGGGAAGGTTATTTATTGATTTTCAACCCATCTCCTGGGGTTTCGTGGGATGAAAAAATCTTTAAAAAAGAGATGTCCTTCCAGGGGGTTAAAATTAACACCTACGGGCTTTAACCACACTAAGTGCGGATTTATCGTAGAACCCCGGTATCGTACGACTCACCCTCTGCCCGGAATGTCCAGGATGTCCACTTTGTCCACATTCTTGCCCATGCGAACCGGTGTGTTCGCTTTTGAATTTGCAGCGTGGATCAGCGTTGAATTCAAACTCTATCTCATGGTACTGATCCTGCTGCCAGGTTTTTTCTCAACCTTTGATCATTTGCACGCACCGATTGCGTTTTCTATACTCAAAAACAGCAAGAATCGGGTTGTCTTTCATAAAAAATGATGGTATCTTATTGGCGTGAGGATCAAAAAAATGGATATCGCCGGTCGATTGTGCAAAGATTATGCGCGAGTTGAAAAAGCAATCCGCTATATAGCCGAAAACTATTCGAATCAACCGGGTTTGGCTGAAATAGCAGCTCATGTCTCTATGAGCGAATTTCACTTTCAACGCCTCTTCACCCGTTGGGCCGGCGTCACACCGAAAAAATTCCTCCAGTACTTAACTATCGAACACGCCAAAGCATCGATGCAAAACACCCGGTCCATCATGGAAACCGCCATCGACTCGGGACTCTCCGGCTCAAGCCGGCTGCACGACCTGTTCTTGAACTTTGAAGCCATGACCCCGGGCGAATACAAAACCAAAGGCAAAGGCATCGAAATCGATTATGGTTTTTTCCCATCACCTTTCGGGGAATATTTACTGGCTGTAACCACTCACGGTATTTGCGGTTTAATCTTCGTTAAAGAAAATAACCGCGAAGCGGCTGTACAGGAAATAAAAACCCGTTGGCCTTACTCAAACTTTTATGAAAATACGGAAACGGCCCGGCCCTATTCGGAAGAAATATGGGCTGAATTCATGCATACAAAGACAGCTCCACCCCGCTGCATCGTCAAAGGAACCGCGTTTCAAATCAAAGTTTGGCAAGCGCTGCTGGGGATCCCTTTCGGGACCCTGGTTTCTTACAGCGATATCGCCGTAATGATCGGGATGCCCAATTCGGTGCGCGCTGTAGCCAACGCCATCGCCAATAATTATATCGCTTTTATTATCCCCTGCCACCGGGTGATTACTTCGATCGGTACTCCCGGCGGATACCGGTGGGGGATCGACCGAAAAAACGCCTTAATCGCGTGGGAAGCTTCACACTGCATCGGAGAATAAAATGAAACGAGTATTTGCCCCAGGATGCGCCTTAATGTTATACAAACCTCACCTGGCGAAACGATTGCATACCCTGCTGGATGAAAATTTGGAAAAGATCCCGGTTTTAACGACTTGCTGCAGAAAAGACCCGCAATTTGAAACCACAACCGAAGTTATCAATATCTGCCCGGGCTGCGATAAACGGTATCGACTGAATTATAAGAATTCTACCACGGTATCACTCTGGGAAATCCTGGCCGACAGCGATTTCTTCCCGTTCCCGGATTACGGCGGGAAATGCATGTCCATCATCGACGCATGCCCGACTCGCGACCGGGAAAACGTTCATCACGCCATCCGGGTTTTATTGAAGCGGATGAATATTACTTTAAAAGAACCGAAAAACACCGGGACCAAGAGCACATGCTGCGGCGATAGTTTCTATGGAGTAATTCCCACGGAGCAAGTAAAAGAGCAAATGATAAAACGTACCGCCGAAATGCCGGTAAAAGATGTGGCGGTTTATTGCGTATCGTGCACCAAAGCGGTATTTATCGGCGGGAAAACACCCCGGTATATGATCGACCTGCTGTTCGGGGAAGAAACGGTTCCCAAAACCGTCGAACCGGACCAGTGGCACAAGGAAATAGATGATTATATCCGGGAAGTGAATGGAGACTTTTGATATCGACCGCCAGGGGGCTCTTTTCGTGAAAAGCCGCCCCCTGACCCCTGGAAAAGCTTTTGATTTATATTGAAGTTGAGAATAGCTGCGTACGGTTTTATCTTTTCTTTGTGACCCCTGTGAGCTCCTTGAGAGATAAAAGAACTTCTGCGCTCGCTGAACCCGGATGAACCCGGAGGTGATTGATTCCTTTTTCGAATTCTATATGATATAATAATTGAAAAATTTTTATTAGACCAAGGAGGCATCGATGACTTCGAAAATTATTGAATCGGACCTTTTTACTATCTCAATTATTTCGCTGTACCGGTTTTAAATTGTCACACCTCGCCAAATCATTTACCGCTATCTAACCGGCCCGGACGAAGAAACCCGATAAAAACGCTTACAAAGTTTACAAGTTAGAAAAAAAATGTAAAAGAATTGAAAAAGGAATAAAAAAATGAAAATCAAAACTTATGTAAAAATAATTTCCAATACACCGATACTCACATCGAAAAAAAAGGAAAGACCTGCAAATAAAAGTGAGGAAAAAGAATTTCAAAACTATAAACACCCTGAGCAGCATCATGGGAGTTTAACCCGGTCGGTATCGGGCTGGGAAACCGTACTCCCTGCTGTGAACATACTGCCGGAAGATGAACGAGAGAAAATTCTTTGCCAATTCAATAACACTCATACACCATATCCGGGTAACAAAACGATTTATGAATTGTTTCTCCACCAGGTGGAGAAAACGCCGGACCGCATTGCATTGGTTTGTGTCGCCGATGAAAATAGCCAGGATGGCGAATTATCCATGACATACCGACATTTGCATGAAAAAGCACAGCGATTATCCCGCCGCCTGCTGGCCGCCGGCGTAACCCAGGGCTCTATCGTCGCGATTTCCGCCGGGAAAAATGCAGGAATGATAATCGGGTTATTGGGAATCTTAAAAATCGGCTGCTGCTATTTACCTTTAAACAACGATTACCCTGCAGAACGGAAGAAATATATCCTGGAGGACTGTGCGGTGCAATTATTACTCACCGATAACCCGGGGCTCAGCCCGAACGCGGAGGAGTATACCTCGATCGATGGAACCGGAGGGATATATAAGATCAACCTGGAAGATGAGATAAACGATAAAGACGGTTTATACGGGATAGAAGATATCGGGGGAATTGTCGGTAACAGCCGTGATTTGGCCTATATCATGTATACGTCCGGATCCACCGGTAAACCCAAAGGGGTAATGGTCGAACACGGCAATGTAGTACGCCTGGTAATAAACACCGACTATATCCGGTTCAACGTAGGGGACCGGCTGCTGCAAACCGGAGCGCTGGAGTTCGATGCCTCCACCTTCGAAATATGGGGCTCGCTGCTAAACGGCTTAACCCTGGTCCTTGCGCCTACAGAGATGCTGTTGAATGCGTCGAGCTTGAAAAAAATCCTCCACCGGGAGATCATAACCTCCATGTGGATGACATCCCATTATTTTAACCGGATGTCGGACGACGATATCGAATTATTTAAACCCTTAAAATACGTGTTAGTGGGCGGGGACGCTTTGTCTTCACACCATACCCGGCGAATAAAGTCTCACTGTGCGGGTTTAAACATCATCAACGGTTACGGTCCCACGGAGAATACCACATTTTCTACGACACACCGGTTAAAAGAAAATGACGGGAATAATATTCCCATCGGTAAACCCATTGCCAATTCCACAGCTTTTATCCTGGATAAACAGGGTTACCCGCTGCCCATAGGCGCTGAGGGGGAATTGTTTGTCGGTGGTGACGGCGTCTCCAGGGGCTATTTGAATAACCCAACCCAAACGGCGGAAAAATTTATTCGCTGCCCGGGTGCCTTAGAGCCCTACGCCCAATCGGAACGGCTCTATAAAACCGGCGACATGGCCCGTTGGATGCCGGATGGCAACATCGAATTCATGGGCCGCATGGACCGGCAAGTTAAAATCCGTGGGTTCAGGATAGAAACCGGGGAAATCGAGTATCACATTTTAATGGTTCCCGGTGTCTCCGAAGCGTTGGTGATACCTATTGACGGGGACAGCGGCGAGAAGTACTTGTGCGCCTATATTGTCACACCCCATAAGACTTTCGATACCGGCGCGGTTCGTGCTTACCTGGTCGGCAAGCTGCCGGATTACATGGTGCCTTCGTATATTTTAACATTGGACAAAATCCCCCTCAACTGCAATGGGAAAGTAGACCAACCGGCACTGCCTAAACCGGTGATAAATGGAAAAAATCATTACTATGCCGCACCGCGGGATTACACCGAAAAAAAATTGACGGCTATTTGGTCCGCTGTATTAGGTATTAAAGAAGATATCCTGGGTATCGACGATAATTTTTTTGAAAGGGGAGGTCACTCCATTAAAGCTGCACAAGCCGGTAATTTAATCCGCCGCGACCTGGGTGCGGATGTATCGATGCACCATATTTTCCAAAACCCCACGATCCGGCTCCTGGCCCAATACGTCAAACAATCCGGGAAAACCGTTTACTCGCCCATTACTCCCGCACCTGCCCGGCCCTTTTACCCCCAAACCCCGGCGCAAAAACGGATGTACCTGGTCTGGCAGCAAGATCAAAACAGCATTCTTTACAACCTCCCTTTCATGGAACTCATCCACCGGGAAATCTCCGTTCAAAAACTGGAACAAACAGTCATGCGATTGATCGAACGTCATGAAAGCCTGCGCACCTCTTTCCACATCGAAGAAGGTCAGGCAGTCCAAAAAGTGCATGATGCCGATCCAAACCATTGTTCCCTGGAATATTATTCGGTCGATGAAGATGGGATGATTCATCCCGATTCTTTCAGTGCACCGGGGAATTCGTCGAAAACCGGGGGAATATCCTCCCGGGAATTAATGGAACAGTTTATCCGGCCCTTCAACCTCGAAGAGCAGCCCCTATTTAGAATCGGGTTCATCGCGATTACGGCCAAAACCGGGATACTCATGCTGGATATCCATCACATTATTGCCGACGGTACATCTTTGGCAATCCTGTTAAAAGAAATATGGGCATCCTACGACGACCGACAATTACATCCACCGGCAGCCCAATACAAAGACTATACTCTTTGGCTGTATGATGAGGAACGGCAGCGTGAAATCAAGCAGCAAGGAGAATTCTGGCGCAGTGAATTCGCCGATGAAATATCTCCAATGGTTTTGCCGTACGATTTTCCCAGGCCCGCCAGGCAAAGCCGCGAAGGGGAATCGATTCGGTTCGATATAGGTCCGGACGAAACCCGGCAATTAAGAGAATTGGCGCAGCGCCAAGATGGGTCCCTGTACATCGTGCTGCTGGCCATCTTAAATGTGCTGTTCTCAAAATTGGGCGGGGGAGAAGATATCGTACTAGGAACCGCAACCGCCGGTCGTAACCACATCGATGCCGCCGACATTATCGGGATGTTTGTCAATACATTGGCGATTCGCAATTTTCCCGCAGGTGAAAAAAAATTTAACACATTCCTGGCAGAAGTAAAGGAACGAGCCCTCTGCGCTTTTCAAAACCAGGACTACCCTTTCGAAGAATTAGCGGCAGCCATCGGTCAGCGGCATGAATCGGGCCGAAACCCCGTTTTCGATATCATGTTCGGGTTGGAAAACGATGCGGATCGCCCCGAATGCCTATTGGAAGTACTGACCCTGGCCCCTACCAATCCATATACTTTTAAACTCAACCGCGCCCGGTTCGATATCACACTGCTGGGCGTGGAAACTCCCTACGGCGTCCAATTCAACCTGGAATACTGCACCGCCTTGTTTAAACGGGAAACCATCGAACGGTTTACCGGATATTTAAAGCACATCGTGTCGTCTGTGTGCTCCGACCATAAACAAACCATCGCCGATATCGATATCCTGTCCGAAGGGGAACGTGAGCTGCTGCTCTACGGCTTCAATAAAGCCGGCCCGTCCCTGCATGCCGATAAAACGCTTTACGATTTGTTTGCCGGGATTGCAATCAAAAATTCGGATCACACAGCCGTATGCGGGAATGGATACTACCTCGCCGGACCGGGAAAGCAGGAGGGCGAACCGCCCATTTGCTATATGTCTTTAACTTACAAAGAATTGGATAAACAAGCCGGTCTTATAGCCCTTTACTTGCGTCACCTGGGAGTAGGGCCCGACAGTATCGTGGCCCTGGAGATGGAAAAATCCATAGAGACCATCATCGCCATCCTGGGGATTTTGCGCGCCGGGGGCGCCTACTTACCTATCGATCCCACATATCCCCGTGAACGGATCGATTTTATGGTGAAAGACAGCGGCGCCGCGATAATACTCGAAAGGCATAATATCTACCGGGTCCCGGCTTCATGGCCCACATCGTCCATGTCCATGTCCACTTCAATCCCACCTGTTCACACTGCTGGCGGTTTCCGCCAGGTTTCGCCCCTGGCTTACATCATCTACACTTCCGGGACAACCGGCAAACCCAAAGGCATAATGATTAACCAATCGACGGTTCCACGGGTAGTGAAGGATACCGATTATATCGATATTCGCATCGAAGACCGAATTTTACAATTATCCAATTATGCTTTCGACGGTTCTATATTCGACATCTTTGGCGCGCTGCTGAATGGATCTGTATTGGTACTTTTAGGGAAGGATGACGCCGCTGCGGTCGATCGCCTGGCCGGTGTGATCAAACGGGAGGCCATCAGCCTGTTCTTTATCACTACAGCCTTGTTCAACGCCATCGTGGACTACGACGTTACCTGCTTGTCCGGGACACGGAAAGTACTTTTCGGCGGCGAAAACGCTTCACCGGTACACACGTTTAATGCTTTAAATTGCCTCGGCGAGAGACGTATCGTCAATTGCTACGGCCCGACGGAAACCACGGTCTTTGCCACGGTATACGGCGTAATACGATGCAGCGAAGGCGAAAAGGATTGCCCTATTCCTATCGGGCGGCAAATAACAGGGTCCACGATCTATATCCTCGACAAATATTTAAAACCGGTGCCGATGGGGGTGACGGGGGAGATTTATATCGGCGGCGAATGTACCGCCAGGGGCTATCTCAACCGGCCCCAATTAACCGCGGAAAAATTCATCCCGGATCCGTTTAACACCGCGGGCGCAGGCGGTACGATGTATCGCTCCGGCGATCTCGCACGATATTTACCCGATGGGAACATCCTCTACGAGGGCCGCATCGATCAACAAGTCAAAATTCGCGGATTTCGCATCGAATTGGGAGAAATCGAAAAACAACTCTTATTGTACCCCGGTATTGCCGAAGCTGCGGTTAAAACCTGGAAAAAAGAAAATACCGGCGATTTATTCCTGTGTGCCTATATCGTCTGCAAACCAGGCCGGCTAAACCCGGGCGACGATACCGGCCGCCATGTATCCCTCCTCCGGGAATACCTGTCCCACACTCTGCCCGCTTATATGATACCTCATTATATAACCCCCCTCGATTCACTCCCTCTAACCCCCAACGGGAAATTAAACTCCCGCGCCCTGCCTGAACCGGTTTTACAGTCCAACAACGAAACTTCCACCTCCCCACGCGATCACATCGAAAAAAAATTGCAAGAGATCTGGGCGGAAACTCTCCTGTTGGATAAAGATTCCATCGGTTGCAGTGATAATTTCTTCAGCCTGGGCGGCCATTCCTTAAAAGCTATGATCATGATAACCGCCATTCACAAAGCCCTGGATGTGAAACTGGTTTTAAACGATGTCTTTGAAAAACCCACCATTACGCAGTTGGGAGATTATATCAAGACCACATCCCCCGATACTTTTTCCCACATTATGCCGTCCGAACGAAAAGAGTATTATCCCCTGACCTCCGCCCAGGAACGTCTCTATTTCATGTCAAAGCTGGAGCAAAGCGGGACACTCTACAACATGCCCATCATCGACATTTTTCATAGGAACACCGGTATTGAACAACTGCAAGCAGCCGCCCAATTCCTGGTTCGCCGTCATGAGAGTTTGAGAACGTCTTTCAGGGTTTCTTCCGGTAAAGTGGTCCAGGAAGTCTCTCCGTACGAAGCAATTGAACCCGATTTGAAGGTGGAATATTATGAAACCCGCGAGGATGGATGGATTTATACCCGGTACGGCAGTCATGGGGTGAAAAAACAAAAAAGAGTTTATTTCCAGGAGTTAGTAAAACGGTTTATTCGGCCTTTTGATCTTTCCCGTGCCCCATTGATCCGTGTAGGGTTCATAAAAATCGGCGATTTCACCCGGATACTCATGTTGGATATGCACCATATTATATCCGACGGTGTTTCTATGGGAATTTTATTAGACGAATTGTGGCGGTACTGCGATGGGAAAAAGCCGGCACCCGTGAAGCTTCAATATAAAGATTATGCCGAGTGGCTCAACAGCGGTGCGCAGCAGCAGCGGATCCAAAAACAGGGAGAATACTGGCTCAGTGTTTTTGACGGCGAAGTACCGGTGTTGCATTTACCCCAGGATCGTCCCCGACTTATGCAATCGAATTTTGCCGGCGATACCGTTCCTTTTGAAATAAGCATGGAAATAAACAGTGCATTACAATCTACAGCAAGAGGGAAAGGGGGTACGCCATTTATGATTTACCTGGCCCTTTACAATATACTGTTGGCAAAACTCGGCGGGCAGGAAGATATCGTGGTTGGCACCGTTACAGCCGGCAGGAATCATGCCGATTTGCACGATATCGTGGGCATGTTTGCCGATACCCTGGCACTGCGGAATGCCCCTTCCGGGGAAAAAAACTTCACCTCGTTTTTGGATGAAGTGAAAGAAAATGCCCTCGCTGCTTTCGAAAACGGAGAATACCCCTTCGAACAGTTGGTAAAACGGTTAGGCCTTCGGGAAGAAAACGGGAGAAACCCGTTGTTCAATGTTTTTTTTGAAATCGAGAACGGGGATAACCGCCCTGAATATTTATTGGAAGTCCTGATGGCGGATCAACTGGGAGCTTACGGTTACCGGCACGATACCGCCAAGTTCGACCTGTCGCTGGTGGGCGTAGAAACGCGGGACGGTATGCGTTTTAAACTGGAATATAACACATCCCTTTTCGATAGCGGTACCATAGAACGTTTCATCCTCTATTTCAAGCAAATCGCAGCGGCAGCGGCCGCGAATCCCAACGTACCCATCCGGGATATCGATCTCATGTCTGCCGAAGAGAAGTACCGAGTTTTGGTTGAGTTCAATGCCCCGGACGTTCCATACCCCCATGACAAAACGATCTCTCATTTATTCGTGGAGCAAGCGCACCGGTTGCCCAATGCGATTGCCCTTCATGGGAAATGTGGGCGCAAAAGCAGCGATTTTGACGATGGAGATATGGTTTCCGTCACATATGCCCAATTGAACACGTGGGCGAACCGCCTGGCCTTGTATTTAAGAGAAGAAGGGGTTGTACCTGGGGCCATTGTCGCCCTCAAAGCCGAAAGGTATGCCGAGTCCATTACCTGTATCCTGGGAATCCTGGCAGCCGGAGGGGTATACATGCCCATCGATCCGGCATACCCAGGGAAACGAACCGCCTACATGTCGGCTGACAGCAATGCCTCCTATCACCTGGCAATAGAAAATATAACCCACCTGCTGGATACCGAGGAAAGCGGTTTTTTCTTCCCCAGTCCATTGCTGCCGGAATTACCGGGACCCGCATATATCATTTATACATCAGGATCTACCGGGAAACCTAAAGGCACATTGATCGGGCACCGGTCGTTGATTAATGCCGCGACCCTTCATGCGGATTATTATAACCTCAAACCCGGCGATCACGTTTCGCAATATGCCCCCCTCGGTTTCGACGCATCCATTTTGGAGATTTTCCCAGCACTTCTTAGTGGTTCTACGCTTTATATTATCGATGAAACCATTAAAACAGACCTTTTATTATTGAACCGCAGTTATGAAACGTACGACATAACCGTGGGCTTTTTACCCACTCCCATGGCCGAGCAATTCATGGAGCTGGAGAATCGATCCTTGCGGGCCCTGCTGACCGGCGGCGATAAATTGACAAAATTTGTTCAAAAGGGTTACCGACTCTATAATAATTACGGTCCCACGGAAAATACGGTGGTTACGTCTATATTTTGCGTGGACCGCCCCTTTGACAATATCCCCATTGGGAAACCGGTGCGCAATGTGCGTATTCTTATCGTCGATACTTACGGCGCACTTCGTCCCGCAGGTTTACCCGGTGAGATGTGTATATCGGGTGCCGGTTTAGCCGTTGGGTACATCAATAACCCGGAGTTGACCGCAGAGAAATACGTTAAATTTCCCACACTAAAAGGGTCAATAAACGCGACTGGGCAAAGATATCTACCCGACTCTCCGCCCATTTTCTACAAAACCGGCGACATGGCCCGGTGGCTGCCGGATGGGAACATCGAATTCCTGGGCAGGGTCGATAACCAGGTTAAAATCAGGGGCTGCAGGATTGAAACCGGGGAAATCGAATCCCGCTTGCTGGGAGAGAAATCCATCGCAGAAACAGCGGTAACCGCCAGGGGAACCGGGTCCGGTCGGTATCTTTGCGCCTATGTGATACCTGCACTGGGGCAGTTCGTCGATATTGCCGCTTGCAAGGAAAAACTAGCCGAAACATTACCTGCTTTTATGATACCGGCTTTTTTCGCGGTCCTGGAGAAATGGCCTTTGACCCCCAACGGGAAAATCGACCGGCGTGCCCTTCCCGAACCGGGTATAACTTCGATGGGCAAGGAATACAGGTCTCCCTCGAATGAAGTGGAACACCTCTTAGCCCTCACCTGGGCGGAGGTCTTGGGAATACCGAGGGTCGGGATAGACGATGACTTTTTCGAGCTGGGAGGAGATTCCATTAAAACCATATTGGTGGCCGGCCGACTGCAAAGTAAAGGACTGAAACTCCATATTAACGATATCTTCAACCTGCGCACCATCGCCCGGTTGTCCCCAAAAGTCCAACCTATCCATGGAATGAATAGCGCCCCTGCCAAGAAACTTGCAGCCCCGGGCCCGGTTAAATCCAATAACCGCATTCTCCGGCGGTGCATCCGGGATGATTATGGGGCATACCTGGAACAAATAAAACAGGAGCCCACACCCGATATTACACCCCGTAACCATTACAAGGAAATCATGCTGACCGGCGCAACCGGTTACCTGGGTGCTTTCTTGCTGCATGAATTATTGGAACAAACCGAAGCCCTTCTTCATTTACCCATCAGGGCCGTCAACCTTAACAAAGCGGAAGAACGTTTAAAACAAAAATTGAGTTTCTATTTCGGCAGCGCGTATTACGGCCAAAACAAAAACAGGATCCATGTTTTCCCTGCGGATTTAAGCCGGGCAGGCTTAGGCGTTCCCGGTGAGTTTTATATGACTTTGGCCGGAACCGTCGATGCCGTGGTGCACTCGGCCGCTTTGGTCAAACATTATGGCGCAGACGACGATTTTTATAAACACAACGCGGCTGCCACCCGGCATGTATTGGATTTTGCACAGGCCGGGAAAAAAAAGGATGTCCATTATATTTCCACCATCGATACCGGTCGCGGACGCATACCCGGTCGCGATTACCTGGTCTTCACCGAATATACGCCCGATATGGGACAGGAAATCCAACACCTTTATATTAAAAGCAAGCAGCAGGCGGAAAAACTGGTTTTGAACTCCCGGGCGGAAGGTATCGCCGCTTCCATATACAGGGTCGGGAATGTTACTTTTCATTCCGCCACCGGGGGCTTCCAGGAGAACATCGGGGATAATACTTTTTATTCGATAGTCAAACTATTGATAAAAGTCGGCTGCCTCTGGGAAAACATGAAAAAGCTGGAGTTTGATTTGTCCTTTGTCGACTATACCGCGAAAGCAATCGTTCAACTCCTGGTGCGGAAGCATTTGTTAAACCGGACGTACCATGTTTGTAACCCGAATCGCCTGCCGCTGCCGAAACTGGTTGGTATTTTAGAGGAAAACGGGCTGGTGGTCCCCCGAAATGTGGAAAAGGGAATAATCGATGGGGCCGGTTTAACTATGAAAAACCGGGAAAATGCGCGAAATGAAGAACTTATTCAGAGGATAGCTTTGGATTCCTGGGCATGGGATGAAGACCCGGGAACCGTGATCTCGGTGAAGTCCGACATGACCCGGTTCTTGTTACGCCGGTTGGGTATAAGGTGGCCGCGTATCCAGGCGAGTCATATAAAAAAAATGATCGACTATGGCAAGACCGTTGGTTTTTTTTAATCTTCAACATGATTTGCCTTTGACCGCAGGAAACCTTTTGAGCAGTCTCCCGGGAAATCGATTTGACAAAATATTCTTTTTTCTTTCTCCGATATATGATATAATCAAATTTCGATCTTTCAATCTCAAGCGTTAATGAAAGGAGAATCAGCGATGAAGATGACAAAAAAAATTCTAATATTAATCATAACGGCCCTTTTTTTCATCGGGTGGAGCAATAAACCGGGAACCAACTCACCGGTTTGCACCGCCGGGAGCGAACAAAAACGGCCGCAATTGATACCCGATGGAAACGGGGGTGCTGTAATCGTATGGGAAGATTCCCGCAGCGGGAGCGATTACGACATCTACGGTCAATATATGGATGTATCAGGCAAAGCATTGTGGGCATTGGACGGGACGGCGATTTGTTCGGCCATCGGTCCCCAGCGTTATCCCCAGGTAACAGCGGATGGTTCCGGCGGTTTTATCGCTGTGTGGTACGATCGCCGAAATGGGAAACACTACGACATTTACGCACAGCGGATCGATTCCACCGGGAAAGTAAAATGGACCACGGACGGTGTGGCTATTTGCACGGCTGAAGGATACCAATACGATGCCATGATCGTTTCCGACGGGCAAGGCGGTGCGATACTCGCATGGCAAGACCGGCGAAACGGCGCCAATTATGATATCTATGCACAGCGTATCGATATCTCCGGGAAGGTTCAATGGTCACCCAACGGTATAGGCATTTGCACTGCTAAAGAAGACCAGGAAATCCCTCAATTGGTATCCGACAGCAGCGGGGGAGCCATTATCACCTGGCAAGACCGGCGAAACGGTAAACACTACGATATCTATGCGCAGCGAATCAATCCCAAAGGTATAGCCCAATGGACAGCAGAAGGAATGGCCTTATGCACGATGGAACTCGATCAACGGGGACCGCAATTGATTTCAGACGATAAAGGCTTTTCTGTTCTAACCTGGATGGATAAACGAAACGGGAAAGATTACGATATCTATGCGCAGCGGATCGATATTTCGGGTACGATTCAATGGACCGCCAACGGTGTGGCGATTTGCTCGGAAGCCAACGGTCAATACGACCCCAGGTTGTCGACAGACGGCAGCAGCGGGGCCTTCATCACCTGGCAAGATTATCGAAAAGGAAGCGATTGCAATTTCGACGCCTTCGCTCAACAAACAGACCATAAACCGGAACTGTGCGAAATCAAACAACTCAACGAGTGGAATATCTACACCCAACACATCAATTCTTCGGGGAAAATACAATTGGCTGAAAACGGTATAGCCATTTGCAACTCGAACCTGGATCAATATAAACCGCAGGTAATCCCGGACGGATTGGGCGGAACCATCATTGTTTGGCGTTCTTCGGATAAGGAAAACGACCAGAATATCTATGCCCAGCATCTCGATTCGAAAGGAAAGGTCAAATGGCCGTCTAAAGGTGCGGCCATCACGACAGCACCGGGGAACCAGTTTGATCCGCTGGTGGTACCGGATGGTTTCGGCGGGGCTATTGTGACATGGTACGATAACCGGAACGGGAATACGTCCGATATCTATGCACAGAAGATATGTGCTTCAGGAAAAATCGGTGTTTGTCCTCCTGCTTCTGCAATGATCGGTACGAATCGTGGAGGAAAGCGACCTTAAACCTGGGATTTCCCGGTAAAATGATTAGGCTGTATCGATGGCGCGTAAACGAACTTCGACCGTAGTTCCTTCGCCCAGTGATGAATAGAACCGAAGCGTTCCGCCGTGGTCGTTGATTATCTTGGATGAAACATAGAGACCCAAACCTGTCCCGCCTGAACTGCGTTTAGAAGTAAAAAAAGGTTCCGTGATATATTTCAGGTCTTTCTCAGGGATTCCCACACCTTCGTCTTTAACTCTTGTGACGATTTCCCCGGCTTTGCGATCGTAGGTAATGGTGATGAATATACCGTTTTCCGGGGTTTCCAGTGCCTGGCAGGCATTTTGAACCAGGTTAATAATGACTTGTTCGAGGTTTTGGAAATTTCCCATTACATTGGGGAGGTTCTTCTCGAAAACCGCTTTGAAGTTGCGGGTGGATTTGTGGATCATGTTGGTGGTTAAGGAAATAGCGGATTGGGCGATGGATTCCATATCGACCTGGTTTTTTAGACTAATCAGGTCTTGGCCGGAGAAATATTTCAAATCTTTCACGATACGTTGGATTTTTTTAGAGCTTTCGATAATTCCCGAGAATAATAGGGGGATTTTGCCCTTCATTTTTTCGTATTTTACTCCGCCGATCCTGAGGTCTTCTTTTTCTGCGCTGCATTCGTTTAGAATGGGGATAATGCTGTTCCAGGTTTTTTGAAGAACGGAGATATTCAGCATGATGGAGTTATTGGGGTTGTTGATTTCGTGGGCCATACCGGAAGCGAGAATGCCGAGGCTGATCATTTTATCAGCCTGGAGGAGTTGATCGTGGTGTTTTTTGGAAATCATTTCCACTTTTTTTTCCAACTGTGCGCGGTCGCTGATATCGATAATATGAACGATTACCCCGGGGGTGTCTTTTTCCTGGATATAATTGGACCGAATTTCAAAAACATCCCCTTCCGGGGTTTCGATTTGATCGGTTTGAGGGGCTTTTAGCCGGAATGAATTTCCAAGGATTTGTTCGCCCCGGTTTGGTGTTCCCGGGGAAAACAAATCACAAAAGAAGGTTTTTCCTTCGGTAATGGACTTCCACCGGCAGTGGGTTTCTTTATTGGCGAAGGAAATAACCAGGTTTTGATTTACTTCGAGGATAGGGGTGGGAATGGAATCCAGGATAAAATGGTGAATGTTAGCCTCTGCTGGAGAGGTGGGGTCATTTTTTCTCATGTGGAAAGTGATTTATTAAGCTGTAATCATTGCACCAGGAGTTTTGCAATTTTTTCTTTCAGGAATTTGACATCGCCGCCGCCGATTTTAGAAAAATCGATATTGCCGTTTTTATCGATTAAGACCAGGGTGGGTAACGCAGCGATTTTATAGGTGGTATAGTCGTTTTTGTCTTCGGTGATGGCGATGGGGTAGGATACTTTTTTCCGTTCAAGGTATTTTTTAATATGGTCAAGTTCCTCTTCTTTAGTTACTTTTCCGAAGTCCTTCCGGTCATCCTCGTACCTGCCGTAAAAGCGAGTATACCCGATAATCATGAGGCCTTTATCTTTATGATTATTATATAGTTCCACCAGTGTTGGAGTAAGTTCCCTGCATCCGGGGCACCAGGGGGCCCAGAAAGAGATGATAACGACTTTGCCTTTTAAGTCGTTGATTTTAAGGGGAGAAGAGTTGAGCCAGGTACCGGCAGAAATTGAAAAAGCGGGTTTCCCGTAATAATCGATTTGTCCCATTGTATTTTCCAGGTATTTTTTTGTACCGGGGTCTTTGGTTTCGGCGATGCCTTTTTTCAGGGCATTTTTGGCTTTCTCGTAGTTACCTTCTTGTTTGGCGATGGAAGCCAGGGTTAAATAGAGATCGGATTTGTAATCGATAAAATATTTGGGGAGTTGTTTTGAGTTTAAGAATTTGTTGCACAGTTCTTCTTTGATTTTAGCGTCTTCGAGAACCGATCCGAGGTAATAATAAGTATTATAGAGATCATAGGGGTCTTTGACCTGGTTTTCGATATCTTTGAAGATATTGTAAGCCTCCTGGTATTTTTTTCTTTCTAAAAGGATCAGGACTTTAACCATTTTGGCATCGGGGATAAAATCGGATTCTTTTGCCAGGACCCGGTCGATTTTTTTCTCGGCGTCGTCCAGTTTTTCAATTTCGTAGAGGACTTTACTTCTTAGAATTTCAATCTCGTCGATAGAGGGGCTTTTTTCGAACTTTTTCATCAAGTTTTCGAATTCTTTTTTTCTTGATTCCTTAAACGCGACGTATTCATCGCGGGTTTTGACCTGGTCTTGTTTTACTCTCATTTTTTCAGAGAGGACCCTGTAATCGTCGGAAAATTTTTTTGCGTCTTCTTTTCCTGTTTGGCAGGCGGTAAGAAGTAGAAACATCGATATGCACACCACAATGAATGTTTTATTGAACATATTACCTCCTAATGGGTTTCATGGTTTTCATTCTAACACAAAAAAATTTTTAAAGCAAACCCGTGGAAAGAGATAAAAATTCGATTTTTTTTTATGGGTAGTGCTTGATGGGGAAATGATCGAGGGGCACCCATCCTGGCAAAAATTTTTTAATCGCAGTACATCCAGGATGGTGTTTAAAAAAGGTAGGTGGTGGAAGATAAAGGGTAAAGATGTGGGATCAAAGAATGAAGGCACAAAGGAATAGGACCTTTGTGCCTTCATGCCAGGTTATCGATTAGCGGGGAGGAGGAGTAGGTTGAGGTGTTTTTGTTCCTGTGCAAGCGGTGAGCAGGATACATACAGTCATATAATACGGGCAGGAAATAATCAGAGAATCGTTTCCTCCAAGCATATTTTTCATGTTATCTGCCGTTAAGTTTGAAACGGTTTCTTTGTTGATGGTTAATTTTGTGTTAAAGGTTTTCTTTTTCATTATTTTATTCTCCTAATTTTTTTTACTGAAGGAAATGCATCGACTGGTTATTCGAACTGGCTTATGCGGGAGGAGGAGTCGGAGGTATTTTTGTTCCTGTGCAAGCGGTGAGAATGATACATATAGTCATATAATACGGGCAGGAAATAATAAGCGAATAGTCAATGTACCCTCCAAGCATATTTTTCATGCTGTCTGCCGTTAAGTTTGAAACAGTTTCTTTGTTGATGGTTAATTTTTTGCTAAAGACTTTCTTTTTCATTATTTTATTCTCCTAATTTTTTTTACTGAAGGAAATGCATCGACTGGTTATTCGAACCGGGTTATGCGGGAGGAAGAGTCGGAGGTTTTTTTGTTCCTGTGCAAGCGGTGAGCAGGTAACAAACAGTCATATAATATTGGCAGGAAATGATAATCGAATCGTTACCTGCAATCACATTTTTCATGGTCGCAACGTTTAAGTTTGAGACGGTCTCTTTGTTGATGGCTAATTTCTTGCTGAAGGTTTTCTTTTTCATTATTTTATTCTCCTAATTTTTTTTTACTGAAGGAAGGGTAATGATATACCTGGTGATTATTTGGGAGGATGTAGGGTGGTGGGGTTGCAAGCGGTGAGCAGGCATATAGTGTAATACCAAGGGCATGAAAAAGCCAATGAAGTATCGGTTCCGCCCTGCATACTTTTCATTTCAGTTGCCGATAAGTTTGAAACAGTTTCTTTGTTGATGATTAATCTTTTGCTTAATACTTTTTTCCTCATTTTTGTTCTCCTTAATTTTTTTATATTTGATTTTTAAACCACGTGCCTGGCATTGCCTTATTGTTTGGCACATCCGTTGAACTTTTATGACCTGGTTATATGCTATTTAGGATTAGTTGGAATTCTGGCGCAGCCGAGGGCCGTGCAGGCGGTGATGGTACAAGCCGTGAGCAGAACACATGCTGTCATATACGCAGGACAGGAAATAATGATGGAATCATCGCCGCCGCGCATATTTTTCATTTCCACGGCCGTTAAGTTTGAAACGGTTTCTTTGTTGATGGTTAATCTTTTGCTTAATGCTTTTTTCTTCATTTTTGTTCTCCTTGATTTTTTAACTGAATATGATTGTTGGGTAAAACTTTTGTGTCTTTAGGACCTTTTAACGGGTAATAGGAGGTAAAGGTATTACAGTTCCGGTGCAAGCCGTGAGCAGAAAGCATACAGTCATATAAGCAGGGCAAGAAATAATGATCGAATCGTCTCCGCCACGCATTTTTTTCATCTCTTCGGCTGCTAGGTTTGAAATTGTCTTTTTGTTGATTTCTAATTTTTTGATTAATACTTTTTTCTTCATTTTTGTTCTCCTTATCTTATTTTGTAAAATTAAATTGAAATAATATTATAATCTACTTTGCTTGATTTTTCAACTAAAGTAACAATTTTATTTCAAATAAAATTTCCTGTCTGAATTTTTTTTACCCTGGCTTTGGGGCAAAAATAGTGAATCCGAAGATAATCATTTCGGACTATCTTATAAGGTAGCTCGATTTTTTTCTCAAAAAAAATTTTTCATTGAAAATTCGGACGATTTTTGTTTTTTTTCACCATACAATTAAGAATCGGATGATTGAGAATTTTTTCAGCGATCGTTATTTTAAATGAACAATGTGTAAAATACCAGGAGTAAGAAATGATTAACAAGAACAACTTAAAGGTATTGATTCTAATAATTATAACTGTTGTTATGTTTTTGTGTTCATGTGGTAATAGGATAGGCAAGGGATCGGCTGCAGGCGAAGAAAAATTTGCAGGAGAAGTCGTATTGAAAGATGATTGGTATATTCAATCTTCGGAAGTTTGCAAAGACCAAGGCGATTCAATCTCCCAACTATCTTATGAAGTTGAGGGATGGTATAAAACAACGGTTCCTTCGACAGTCATGGCTGCATTAGTGAAGAATGGGGTGTTTAAGGATATTTATTTCGGTAAAAACCTGGAGAATATTGCCACAGAAGTGTTTAAAAAAACCTGGTGGTTCAGGAAAGAATTCAATGTGAACCTCGACAACCTGGGTGAGGAAGGAGGTTCATATGCCCGCATTATCTTTGAAGGCATTAATTATAAAGCCGATATCTGGCTTAATGGGAAGCAAATCGGTTTCTCCCGCGATATTACCGGGTCTTTTCGCATGTTCGATATGGACGTAACATCCCAATTATGCGAGGGTAAAAACGTTTTGGCTGTCGAAGTCATCCCCCCGAAACCGGGCGATTTCACCATCGGGTATGTGGATTGGAACCCGGCTCCACCGGGTAACAATATGGGCCTATGGCGTGAAGTCAAATTAGTCGTAACAGGGGAGGTATCGATCGATAACCCGTTTGTTTGGTCAAAAGTCAAAACCGATACGCTGGATGAGGCACGTTTAACGATTTCCGCCAACCTGGCCAATCACTCGAAAGAAACGGTGCAGGCTGAAGTAAAAGGAGAAATCCGGGGAATAGGTTCTTTTTCCCAGGTTTTTAAGCTGGCGGGCCGCGAAAAGAAAACGGTAACCTTCACACCGGAGAAATACCCGGTTTTAAAAGTGAAAAACCCGGAACTGTGGTGGCCGAATAACCTGGGTGAAGCGAATTTATATGGTTTAAAAATGGAAGTATCGGTGGATAAACAAATTTCCCACCGGCAGGACGTAACCTTTGGAATTCGCGAAGTGTCGGATTACGTGGATGCGCAGGGGTACCGGGGTTATAAAGTCAACGGCAAAGAGGTCCTCCTGTTAGGTGCTGCATGGGTAGACGAATTACTCCTGGCTGACGATGATAAAAAAATCGAAGACCAATTCGATTATATCAAACATTTGAACTTGAACACCATCCGTTTGGAAGGTTTTTGGGGAAGCAGCCATAAATTATATAATATGGCGGACCGTCATGGGATTTTGTTGATGGCGGGGTGGAGCTGCCAGTGGGAATGGGAGGAGTACCTGGGAAAACCCGTGGATAATTTTGGCGGCGTTCGGACAGCAGCAGAGATTGACCTGGTGGCAAAGATGTTAAAAGACCAGGTGGTGTGGCTGAGAAACCACCCGGGTGTGTTGATGTGGGTATTGGGCAGCGATCTTTTACCGAGACCCGAATTGGAAAAGCGGTACAGGGCAGACCTGGCGGAAGTCGATCCTTCTCGCCCGATCCTTTCATCTTGTAAAGATCATACCAGCGAAATCAGCGGACCCAGTGCCGCCAAGATGCGGGGGCCTTACGACTACGTTACACCCAATTACTGGTACGTCGATACGCAGAATGGGGGAGCTTTCGGTTTTAATACTGAGACTGGACCCGGACCTCAACCGCTGCCGTTGGAAACGCTGAAACGGATGATTCCAGCAGACCGGCTCTGGCCCATTAATGACGATTGGAATTTCCACTGCGGACGGCGTGAATTCAATACCATCAACCGGTACTGGAATGCCTTTATCAACAGGTATGGAACGCCTTCCGGCGTGGAGGAATTCTCTTTTAAAGCCCAGGCTGCCAGTTATGAAGCTATGCGCGCTATGTTCGAAGCTTTCGCGGTTAATCGACCGGTATCCAAAGGCGTGATCCAATGGATGCTTAACTCGGCCTGGCCGGAAATGTACTGGCAGCTTTACGATTATTACCTCATGCCCAACGGGGCTTTTTACGGCGCAAGAAACGCAGCCAAACCCCTTCAGCTCATCCATCACTATGGAAACCGTTCTATTTATGTTTCCAACCTGGCTCTTTCCCCCTTCGAAAATTTAACCGCCCATGCCAGGTACTTTACTATCGATTCGAAGGAGATCGGGGATTTCACTTACCCGGTATCCATCGGGGCCGGGCGTTCCGCCAAAATAACGGGAGGTATCCCGCTGAAAAAACTTACACCCACATACTTCCTGGATTTGAGATTAACAGACTCTTCCAATAAAAATGTGGCACGGAATTTTTATTGGCTCTCCACCAAGGAAGACATCCTCGACGAAAAAGGCCTTCTATGGTTCGTTACTCCCAACAAACAGTTCGCGGATTTGACGGGTTTGAACCGGTTGCAGCCGGTGGAGATTCTCACCGACGAAGAATGGAAAACAGACCCCGCAAAAGGTAAAACAACATTGTTCGTCACCCTGGAAAACCCCTCGAAAAAGATTGCTTTCTTCATCGAGTTGAAAGTTGTGGGCGATAAATCGGGTCAATCCGTTTTGCCTGTTTTCTGGGATGACAATTATATTTCCTTGCTGCCGGGCGAAACCAGGACGGTGACTGTTTCATTTTCCAATGTGGATTTAAAAGGAGAAAAACCGGTTTTCCGGTATACCGGGTGGAATGTAAAAGGACTATAAACAAATGATAAACGGTATGGAACAGGAGACAGGCCGGGGTAGGGGAGGGCGACCCGCCCAAAATCGATTGAAGGTTATATACTATATTATAATGGAGGTAGTCGAATAATGAAACGAAATTATTTTTTAGTGTTCCTGGTGTTTTTGATATTTTTTGTCATATCTTTTTTGACCAATATATTGGGGCCTTTGGTTCCCAATATCATCGACAGTTATAAGCTGAGCCTGGGGCTTGCCGGTTTTTTGCCTTTTTCGTTTTTTATCGCGTTTGGTGTGATGTCCATACCGGCCGGGATGTTGATCGAGAAGTACCGGGAAAAACCCGTAATCATCGCTGCGTTTGCCCTGGCTTTTATCGGCTCTGCCTTGTTTGCCGTGTTTCCTTTTTTCTCCGTGGCACTTTTTTCTTTGTTTATAATCGGGGGCGGTATGGCGGTTTTGCAAGTCGCCATCAATCCTTTACTCAGGACAGCCGGGGGAGAAGAGCATTTTGCTTTTAACTCCGTCGCCGCGCAGTTGATTTTCGGCCTCGCTTCTTTCATAAGCCCCTATATTTATTCTTACCTCGTGCTCCATTTAAAGAATTATAAAGGCCCGGATAATTTCATCGTCGATTCACTGGCAAAAATTGTCCCGGTGGATTTACCGTGGATTTCTCTCTATTGGGTTTTTACTCTCGTCACAGTGGCCATGATTATTGTCATGGTTTTAACACGCCTCCCCAAAGTCGAATTAAAAGAAGACGAAAAAGCCGGAGCCTGGGAAACCCATAAACAACTCTTTAAGAATAAGTATGTCCTGTTCTTTTTCCTGGGAATTTTCGCTTATGTCGGTACCGAGCAAGGGGCAGCCAACTGGATATCCAAGTTTCTCTCCGTGTATCACGGGTATAACCCGGAAATCGAAGGAGCCAGGGCGGTTTCGTATTTCTGGGGGCTTATGACCGTCGGGTGTTTGTTGGGTTTGATTCTTTTGAAGTTGTTAGACAGCCGGAAAGTGTTGATCGGTTTTTCCGGTGCGGCGATTATTTGTCTCACCGCAGCTCTTTTGGGTTCCCCGGTTGTTTCACTATATGCGTTTCCATTAATGGGCTTTTTTGCTTCCGTGATGTGGTCCATTATTTTTTCCCTGGCTCTAAATTCCGTAGAAAAACACCACGGCTCTTTGTCCGGGATACTGTGCACAGCCATCATCGGGGGTGCATTGGTCCCGTTGATCATCGGCGGACTCGGCGACATCATCGGCCTTCGTTACGGCATGATGTTTTTATATATCACACTGGCCTACATTTTCAGCATCGGTTTTTGGGCCAAACCTCTCATCACCAATGCCACCCTCACCCGTAAAAAGAAACAGGGAGGAAACGGTGAGTAAAAGTAACACTGTAATCGGGGTAGACCTGGGAGGAACCAACGTCCGGGCCGGCATAATCGAAGATAATGCACTGACCCGGCATATTGGAAAAAATATCTCTTCATTCGCAGCAGAAGAAGTGGTATTACATGAAATCCTGGAACTCATCGACTCTCTTTTCACTCCCCATGTTTCGGGTATCGGTATCGGCGTTCCCAGCTTAGTCGATGTGGAAAAAGGGATCGTCTACTCGGTGGAAAATATCCCCTCCTGGAAAGAAGTTCACCTCAAAGAGAAACTCGAATCCAAATATGGGGTCCCGGTCTATGTCAACAATGACGCCAATTGTTTTGCCCTGGGTGAGTATTATTTCGGCAAAGGCAGGGGGTGCCGGGATATCGTCGGGGTCACCGTGGGGACCGGCCTGGGAGCAGGCATTATTATTAATGGAAAACTCTACTGCGGCACCAACTGCGGAGCCGGGGAAATCGGCAATTTTCCCTACAAAGAAAAAAATATCGAATACTATTGCAGCGGCGGTTTTTTCACCCGGGAATATTCCATGAAAGGCGATATGCTGTATGAACAGGCACTTAACAACGATGTCGGGGCTTTGGAGATTTTCCGGGAGTTCGGCGCCCACTTCGGTTATGCCGTCATGACCGTTCTTTATGCTTTTGACCCTGAAATCATCGTTTTGGGCGGTTCTGTCTCCCGGGCTTTTCTTTTTTTTGAAAAATCCATGACCGATACTTTAAAAAAGCACTTCAGCTACCCTCATGTCCTGGAAAAATTGAGAGTCGTTTGCTCCGAACAAAAAGAAAACCCTGTACTGGGCGCTGCCGCCCTGGTTTTTGATGCGCTGAAATAGCGATGAATTGAGAAGTTGCGCGCGATGCGCGGTTTGGTTTGACGTGCCTGCGGCACGAGAAGAGGTCTCTCACGGAGCTCACGGGGGCACGGAGAGGAAAAAGAGGAAGTTAGGAGGTTAAGAGGGTTGGAAGGTTGGTCGGGGAATTAGGAATGATGAATTGAGAAGTTGCGCGCGATGCGCGGTTTTAAACGGCTGCTTCGCAGCCGACTGATAACGGAAAACGGAGAACGAAAAACGATCAACAGAACCTGCGGCACGGTTGATTTATTATTTATTATTTTTTATTTGTTATTTGTTATTTATTAAGCCCGTCCACAACATTTGCACGCACCGTGCTGTGTTTTTTTTGTGGTTTTTTATGCAAATCATGCAACCGATGAGGTTAGAACCTCAACGATGTTCTAAAAACCTCGACGATGGCTTAAAAACATCGCGATTAACCAAAAACGGCCATCGATGCGCTTTTGTGCTCAATTTTATGCCTTTTTTGCAATCGATGCACCTTTTTTATACAAACGAATGCAAATTCTTAAAATTTTTTACCCCCCACCAGAAAAGAATGCAAAATATCTGCAACGATGTCACTTTAACCCGCTTTTTAATGCAAAATATTAAAAATTTGTATCCCCCATTACAACGATGAGGCTTTTTTGTACAATTGAGAGAAAAAAAAGCCCATCGATAGCCACTTTGCCTGCAAAAAGGGGACAGTCGAGAAACCCCACTACGTG
>Ga0105104_10000339_pt1 | contig 35533 bp, 29 predicted proteins | sample PPLLaktember2015_3_FD_87034 | JGI IMG/M metagenome (GOLD analysis project Ga0105104, IMG submission 87034) | Freshwater sediment microbial communities from Prairie Pothole Lake near Jamestown, North Dakota, USA - PPLs Lake P7 Core (6) Depth... | ecosystem: Environmental > Aquatic > Freshwater >... | reverse complement strand
GGTTCGTTGGGTGGTCCCGCTTACTCCGCTCCACGCTGCTCCGCAGAAAACGCTCCGCAGCCCTCCACTCCGTGCGCGGCTCTGTAACGCGACTCCAGCGTCAAACTGACCCACTACCGACTCGTCCGGAGCAGCAGTGACCGTCCGGATTCTTGGCGTGGTTTCCTGCCTTCTGGGACTGGCTGCTCTCTCGTTCTACAGCGCGAGGACGGGTTCTGCCGAGGTCGACACGATACCCGAGATCATAGCCAAGGGAGGGCTTCCGAACGGACAGGAAGTAGCGCTGACATCGGACGTGAAAATCACGGACATCGGCGCCGACCGGTTCGTGGCTCAGCAGGGCCGGGCGCGTATAGGAGTGCTGATACCGGCACAGCTAAAGCCGACTTGGGAGGAGACGAAACCAGGGATCCAGAACGGAGATTATGTCAGCCTGAGAGCGATCTACAGGGCGCCGGGATATCTGGAGGCCCGCGAATTTCACGTCCACAAAGGACGCCGCCTCAAGATTTGGGTTTCTCTTGTGGCTTTGCTCGTGGTTGGTCTTCTGATCGTCAAACAGGTCCGGGAAGGCAGCAATGCCTGACCTGGTCACACATGTTGTCGCCGGTTACGGGCTGCAAAGAGCCGTGTGGCCGCGGCTTTCGCCGTGGTTCCTGGCCGGGGCTGTGCTTCCCGACGTGATCACCCGGCCTTTCACGATTCTCTGGCCAGGCAGTTACTGGTGGACGATGCCGCTTCACACGCCGGTTGGCCTTCTCCTGGTGTGCGCGGCGATTGGTTTTCTGCGCGGCAGGCGTTCCGTTTTTCTGAATTTGGGCGGGGGGGCGCTCCTCCACTCGTTTCTCGATTTGTTTCAGGCGCATCTGGCGGGCAGCTACTACCTGTTTTTCCCTTTCTCCTGGCGTTCGGTCGAAGTCGACCTGATGTGGCCGGAGACCTCGCTTTACTTGCTTCCCTTGTGGGTAGTTCTTGGAATCTGGCTGGGGATTCGAGAGCTACGGGGAAGGCGGGTAGTTGCCGAACCGCGCACGGACTAGCAATAGTGCGGCACGCTCAGAAACCGCCGCCGCATAGGTTGCGTCTTCGTTATTAGTTCACCCGCCTCGGCTCACTCTTAAATCAGAGGTAACTAGACCAATGTGTGGAATCGCAGGATCGCTTCGCGTTTCGGACGGCCTCGGCTTCGACGCTTCGGCAGCCGTCACGCGAATGTGCGGAATACAGCACCACCGAGGACCGGATGATTCCGGCGTTACGGCGGTTGGAAATGCGGTACTGGGATCGAACCGGCTGAGCATCATCGACCTTTCGCCCGCCGGACACATGCCGATGTCGAACGAAGACGAGAGCCTGTGGATCGTCTACAACGGCGAGATCTTCAATTTCCAGGACCTTCGGGCGGAACTGGTGCGGGCAGGGCACACGTTTCGCTCGCGCACGGACACGGAAGTCGTCCTGCATGCGTACGAGGAATGGGGAACGGACTGCTTCAGCCGTTTTACCGGCATGTTCGGGCTTGCTTTGTATGACCGGCAGGCGAATCGGCTGGTCCTGGCCCGCGACCGCTTCGGAAAAAAGCCAGTCTATTACACCTTCCGGTCCGGCCATCTTCTGTTTGCCTCGGAAATGAAGGCTCTGATTGCGGTTTCCGAGGACCTCCGGCCAAATCTTCAGCGTCTGGCGGAATGGTCTCTTTACCGCAACGTCGACTTTGGGTCGCGTGACACTCTGATTGAAGGTATTCACTCACTTCCTCCCGGGCACCACATGGTCGTCTCGACCGACCCGCGCGGCGGACGGGAGCCGCGGATCGCCACCGAATCGTACTTTCAACCGGAGGCGGAGGTCAGGAGCGAAGCTTACGAACGCTTCAAGCGGCAGCCGGCCGACGAGCTCAGCCGGGACATCGAGAACTTGATTGCGCGGGCAGTCAAGGACCGGTTGATGAGCGACGTGCCTATCGGCACCCTTTGCAGCGGCGGTATCGATTCGAGCCTGATAACCGCGCTCGCGGCGCGTGAGATGCCGGATATCATGGCCTTCAACGTCTCAGTCGCTGGATACGAGGCGATCGACGAGAGCCGTTTCGCGAACCGCGTGGCCGATTCTCTTGGAGTTCGGCTGTTGACGTACTCCATGAAGCCCGTTGATTTCCAAAGAAACCTGGTAAGGGCTATCTACCACAGCGACGTTCCGCTTACTCATCCGAACTCGGTCGCTTTCCTTCTCATTTCGGAGTTTGCCCGGTCGCACGGCGTGAAGATTCTCCTGTCCGGCGAAGCTGCTGACGAGCTGTTCGGAGGCTACATGCAGCGTTACCGCCGGTACCGACAGGTGCTCCGTTTTCAGAAGTTGGCCGCTGTGCTGCCCTCCCGGTTTCGCAAGATGCTCATTCTGGCCGGATACGCATGTGACGGCGTTCCGATTACCGATTTCTCCGAATACGAAGGGCTGCTCAGACACAGTACGGGTTTTCTGGATCGTTTCGCGCGCGAGGAGCTGAAGGAGCGGTCTCAGGCGGCGTACAGTTTTGTGAAGAACCCGCTCGACCGGGCGGTCCTTGGGGCCATGCTGGCCGACCTGACGAATTTCCTCACTCCGCTGCTCCGGCGCCTGGATCGAATGAGCATGGCCGCGTCGGTGGAGGCGAGAACCCCCTTCCTGGACTACCCGCTCGTCAAAGCCGTGACCAATCTTCCGCTCGAGACCCGGTTGCGCGGGTCTCAGGACAAGTGGCTTCTGAAGAAGATCGCCGCCCGGCATCTCCCGAAAGACATCGTGTATCGGAGAAAAGTCGGATTCCCGCTGCCGCTCGCTGATTACATCGCTCCTTTCGCCAAACCGGAGCTATTCCACTCAGGCTTCTGCATTGAATACCTGGGGGTCGGGCGAAAGGCGCTACTGCAGACGGTCTCCGACTGGCGCGCGAACTTTAACGGCTTCTTCAACTTGCTGGCGTTGGAACTGTGGGGACGGATCTTCTTCCTGAACCAGACGGTGGAGAAGCTGACGGAATGGTCCTTGTCCCAGGCGGCCAGCCAGGAACCCGCCCGGCGCGCGGTTCCGCAGCCGGCAGGGCAGAGGGTGTAACGGAGCACTGATTTTGTCTACGTCAACTTGGTCTCGCTATCACATGCACGACTCCGATGAATTGGCTTCGTACCCGCTCCCTGAGGGCTTTCTCTGGGGCGCGGCGACGTCCAGCCACCAGGTGGAGGGAGATAACCGGCTTAACGACTGGTGGGAATCCGAGCATCAGGGGCGAGTTCCGCATGCGTCGGGCCCTGCTTGCCGGCACTACGAGCTGTTTCGGGAGGACTTCGATCTGGCCCGCGCCTGGGGGCACAATGCGCATCGGTTTTCGATTGAGTGGAGTCGCGTTCAACCGGGTCAGGACCAGTGGGACAGAAAGGCGCTAGAGCACTACGTGAACGTCGTCGACGCCTTAAGGGATCGAGGGCTGGAACCGGTTGTGACTCTGCACCATTTCACGAATCCATCGTGGTTCGCCCGTTCCGGCGGTTGGGGTTGGAGCGGCGCACCGAGAGTCTTCGATCGGTATGTGGAACGCGTTGTCGAGGCCATGGGGAACCGAGTTCGCTTCTGGCTGACGATCAACGAGCCGACCGTTTACGTGAGGCAAGGATACATCCTGGGCGAATGGCCTCCGTTCAAGTCCGGAAAATGGCGCCAGGCGTTTGGGGTCTTGCGCAATCTGTCGCGTGCGCACCGGCTGGGTTTCCGTACGATACATCAGGCTGCACCCGGAGCGTTGGTCAGCTTTGCCCACAACGCACCGGTCGTCCAGGCCTGCCGCGCGTCTGCATGGAGCGATCGCAGCGCGGCCACGATGCGGGATTTCGTGCTCAACCGGCTGTTCTTCAACCTGATCGGAGAACAAAACCTGGATTTTGTCGGCCTTAATTACTACACGCGAATGGTGGTGAGGAGTCAGGGTAGCACGGCGAATCGGATTCTAGGCTCGGTGTGCCGAGGACATAGTCACGCGGGCCAGGGTCCGGTCAGCAAGATCGGTTGGGAAAGCTACCCGCAAGGCTTGGAGCAGGTCCTGCGACGGTTCGGCCGACTGGGCCTGCCTCTTCTCGTTACCGAAAACGGAATTGCGACCGACGACGAGAGGCTTAGAACGAGGTTCGTCAGGGAGCATCTCAAGGTCATTTCGACGGCGGTGGAGTCGGGCACGAACATCATCGGTTACTTGTACTGGACACTGATGGACAACTTCGAATGGACCGACGGGATGAACGCCCCTTTTGGTCTGGCGGCGGTTGATTTCAAGACCCAGAAGAGGACTGCGCGACCATGCGTCGAGGAGCTGAAGCGGGTGTTTGCTGCAAGCGAGCGGGAGGCGCAGAGCCGGGCAGGGGCCCGAATTGCGCACCAGCCCGAATCGCGTTCAGAGCCGCGCACGCTTCGAGGATGTTGAAAAAGTGGACGAAAAAGCCGATTACGATTACGAGCACGAGCACGAGCACGAAAAGCTCGGTCGGCAAGTGAAACGAGTGCAATCAATTAGACGGCTTTGCTTTTCGTGCTCGTGCTCGTGCTCGTAATCGTAATCGGCTTTTTCGACCCTTTTTCAACACCCTCGCTTCGTGCGCGGCTCTGAACGCGACTCCGCCCGGAGTCGCAACCCTCAGATTGGTGGTTATAAGCATTGATACAAAGAACTCGAAAAGCCCTTTTTTTCATCGGTGTACTATCCATTACTTCGGTCGTGAGTCTCTTTCTGGCCGAGGGTTTCCTCCGCCTTTTTCCGGGTTTCCTTCCGCCCGAGAGACGGCAATACATGCTGGTTGATATGAACAATGTCGGGGTGACTCATTCGTTTATCGGCCACCTGCAGACTCCTAATGCCAGGAAACGCTTGTCTGGCCCGGATTACGATGTGAGGCAAACAACCGGCGCTTTTGGATTCCGCAATCCCGGGCCGTGGCCGGCGCGCGCCGACGTCGTCATTCTGGGAGACTCGCTGGTGTTCGGCTATGGGGTCGCGGACGGCTCGGCCTGGCCGGCGATCGTCGATCGCTCGTTCCCCGGCCTGAAGGTAGTAAATCTGGGCCTGGTGGGGGCCGGCGCCGAGCAATACCTGCGTGTGTATCAGACCTTTGGTGAACGCCTTCGTCCTAAAGTCGTGGTCGTCGGCATGTTCCCCGGCAATGATTTCTGGGACGCGGGACAGTTCCAGGCGTGGCTTCGGGAAGGCGGCCAGGGCAACTACATGGTTTGGCGTAACTATGGCCGTTTCTCGGGCAACCTGGTCCGGCAACCAAAGCGCGCGGCTAAATCTCTCCTCCTGCGCCACAGTTATCTCTACAACCTGATATTGGCCGCCCGCTCCAACCACGAGGCGAAACAGGCCGGCGAGCCGAAGATTGTGCGGCTGAAAGGCGGACAGGAGATTCGGCTTCTGCCGAGCGATTTCAGATCGAGAACGGCCGGATCCCAGGCCGGTAGGCCGGAATTTCAATTGACCGTCCGGGCACTCAAGGAGCTTCGCAACCGGGTCGAGAAAGCCGGAGGCCGTCTAGTGGTCGTGCTGCAGCCAAGCAAGGAGGAAATCTATCTCCCTTTGCTCGGAGAGAGAGTGCGAGACGCGTCTGCAGCATTGCGGCCTGCACTGAGAGAGTTGGGGATTGAGTACCTTGATCTTGCCCCGGGCTTTAGGCGCGAAGCCGACACGGGCAAAGCGCTGTTCTTTGGAGCTGACGGACATCCGAATCAGGCCGGATATCGGCTGATCGCCGACCAGGTGATCGACTATCTCCAAGGGCGCATCCGGAAGGCCGACTCCCAGTCTACGTCCGGAAGCGTTGCGTGGCCGCGTCTTGACAGTCCTGGTGGGGTGGCCCGGTTGGGAGGGGCCGACAAGATCGCCCGATCCAAGGCGCAACGAGGAGGTACCCGATGATTCGGCGCATGCCGTCTTGGCGTAACGCTCTGCTCGGCCTTTTCTTGTTTGCCGCACTGGTGCGAGTGGTTTTCGTCGTGTCCCTCCAGCCTGGCTTCTATTTCTGGGATTCTGTAAAGTACGACCGGGCAGCCGTCAACCTGATAAACGAGGGGAATTTCGGTGCGGAGTATGACCGCTCGCCCGCCTATCCCCTCTTCCTGGCGGCAATTTATCTGACGCTGGGCAAAAGCGTTCTGGCTGTCCGGTTGGTCGAGGCCTTGCTCGGTGCTCTTATAGCCGTCCTGATCGCGATTATCGGGAGAAAGACTCTGGGTCTTGCTTCCGGCCTGGCTGCGGGCCTGATCTGGTCCCTTTACCCTCTGGCTGTCTTTTTGGCTGGACTGGTATATCCCGAGACTCTGATCACGGTAGCGTTAGCGGGCGCGGTGGCACTTGTTCTTATGGCGGTCGGCGGCAACGGCTCGGCCGATCGGCCTCTACCCCTTCTCGTCGCCGGCCTCCTCTTGCTGGTTGCGACGATGGCGAAACCGGTCGTGGTGGCGACATTCGTGGGCATCGGCGCCTGGTTGCTGCTCTTCAAGGGTCGCCGTTCGCTGCGTCCTATCGGGCTACTCATAGCCGGATTCTGCCTGCCTCTGGCCGTGTGGGCGGGGGTCAGTTCTCACTACTTCGGCAAAGTGATCCTCTCCGATCCCAGGGCCATTCGGTTCGTGGACAAGGTGGGTTCGACCAACATGGAAGAGGTCCGGAAAGGGAGGATCAGGCGGGCGATCGAAGACCCCGGCGGTTTCGTTCTGCATTTCGCGTCCGAGTTCGCCCATTTCTGGCAGATCTATCCGGAACGGGTGGTGATGAGCGATCAGGCGCTCCGAGACAAATTTCACCAGCGCGACTCCCGAGTCGTCCGGAAGACGGTTTTCAGCAGCAGCAACTCGCTGACCGAGTGGGCGAGCATCTTGAGCATCGGACCCGTATTTCTGTTCGCACTGGCCGGAGTCACACTCTTGATGATCAGGCGACAATGGCGGGAGCTGACCCTGTTTCTGTTCATCATCCTGTCGTTCGCGGTGGCTTATTCGTTCTTCTTCACGCAAATTCGGTATCGAATACCGGTTGAACCGTACATCATTCTGTTCGCCGGCCACGGCCTGGCGACGGCCGCTTCCTGGGTCTTCCAAAAAAGGACCTCGAGCCTGAACGTTAAGTTGGGGGCCTTCGATCATAGTGCCGGCTAGTCGTTACCAAGAGCGGCGGAGGCTCGCAAAGCTGGAGTCGCGTCACAGAGCCGCGCACGAAGTAGAGGGCTGCGGAGCGACTTCCCGCGGAGCAGCCTGGAGCGAAGTAAGCGGGACCACCCAGCGCGCCCTGAACCTTCGCTGGGTGGTCCCGCTTACTCCGCTCCAGGCTGCTGCGCTGCAAGACGCTTCGCAGCCCTCCACTTCGTGCGCGGCTCTGTGACGCGACTCAGACTCGCAACCTGTAACTCGTAACCTGGAACTCGTAACTCGTATGAGACAACTTGCCCAGAATTACAAAGACGGTACGCTCAGTCTGCTTGATGCTCCTGTTCCACGTGCGGCGCGGGGCGGCATTGTGGTTCGTAACGCTTTCTCGCTGATTTCGTCCGGCACGGAAACCATGAAGGTGCGTGAGGGCGGGATGAGCCTCATCGGTAAAGCCAAGGCTCGCCCCGATCAGGTGCAGCAGGTGGTTCAGACTGTCCGGCAGCTCGGCCTGCGCGCGACTTACCAGAAGGTGATGAGCCGGCTCGATAAACTCACCCCGCTTGGCTACAGCTCCTCGGGCTACGTATGCGAAGTGGGTGAAGGGATCGGCGGCATCCAGGTGGGTGACAAGGTTGCCTGTGCGGGGGCCGAATATGCGAATCACGCCGAGTATATTTACGTGCCCCGTAACCTGTTTGTGGCTGTGCCGCAGCCTGTACCGCTGGAGGACGCCGCTTTTGCCACGGTGGGCGCGATTGCCGTGCAAGGCGTCAGGCAGGCCGACGTCAGGCTGGGCGAGACGGTTGCAGTCATTGGTCTGGGCCTGCTGGGGCAGTTGCTGAACCAGCTCCTGGTCAGCGCCGGGTGCCGGGTCGTCGGGACTGATCTGTCGGCTGATCGCTGCCGGCTGGCTTGCGAGATGGGGGCTGCAGCGGCCGTCTCCGACTCGTCTGCCTTTCTGGCCGCGGTCGACAACGTTAGCCGGGGTCGAGGCGCGGACTGCGTCCTGCTCGCGGCCGGCGCCCTGCCGCCCTCGGTTTTCGCGCTCGCGGCTCAGATTGCCAGGGACAGGGGGTGCGTCATCAACATCGGGATGAACCGCCTGGAGATGCCTTGGAAGGCTTATTACGAGAAAGAACTGGAAATAAGGTATTCACGGTCGTATGGGCCGGGCCGGTACGATCCCCGTTACGAGGAGCAAGGCCAGGATTATCCGATCGGCTATGTCCGCTGGACCGAAAACCGGAACATGGAAGCCTTCCTGGATCTGGTTGCAACGGGACGTCTGAATGTTCGGCCGCTGATAACCGGCCGTTTCCCGTTCTCTCAGGCTGAGACCGTCTACAAAGAAATGGTTGAAGCTCCCGGGAAACATCTTGCCGTTCTGTTTCAGTACCCGGAAAGCGTCGACCAGCCGACGCAAAAGAGCCTGGTTCTCAAGACAAGTCCGATCAAGGCTGCCGGAGCGCTGACGATCGGGTGCATCGGGGCAGGGAACTATGCCCGCAGCATGCTTCTGCCGATCCTCCAGAAAGAGCCGGACGTGAAGCTGGCAGGGGTGGTGACGAGAGCTCCCCTGAACGCGGTGGACGCGGCGCGCCGGTTCGGTTTCGCCAAGGCGGGCACCGATCCGGCCGAACTGCTGAGTGATCCTTCTATCGGGGCTCTTCTGATTGCGACACGCCATGATTCTCACGCCGCATACGTGATCCAGGCGCTGAAAGCGGGCAAGCATGTCTTCGTCGAGAAGCCTCTCGCGATTCGCCGAGAGGAGATCTATCAGATCGCCGAGGCACTTCAGAAGTCGGGCAGGGGACTGCAGGTGGGATTCAACCGGCGGTTTGCGCCAATGGTTGTTGGGCTGAAGCAGCAGTTCGCAGGAACTAGTGAGCCGATCGTCGTGAACTATCGCGTTCATGCTGGCAAGCCGGCCGGCGCGAACTGGTTCTTTGCGCAAGAGCAGGGCGGTCGGTTCGTCGGTGAGGCGGGGCATTTTATCGACGTGATGGCCTATCTGGCCGATTCCCCGCCCGTGCGCGTTTTCGCCCGCCGGACCACGCGAGTCGGCGAGCTGGATGAGATGGCCGCTCTCATCTCTTTCCGGAACGGCTCGGTCGGGACCCTCACCTACGTGACGGGCGGCGACGCCAGGACTCCCAAAGAGCACATTGAGGTTTTCGGGTCAGGTATCACCGGTGTTATCGACAATTTCCAGACCGGGACAGTCCTGCGCGGCGGGAAAACCTTCTCTTTAAAAGGCAAGAATGACAAGGGTCAGGCCGGCGAGCTGAAAGCATTCATTCAGATGCTCAAGCGCGGAGGAGAACCGCCCGTCCCTTACGAGCAGTTGTTTGGGGTAACCGAGGCGACGATCGCCATCGTTGAGTCGGCCGAGACCGGCCGGGATATTGCACTTGAATATGAAACTTTCGGACTGGCACAACCGCCTGGCATGGTTCAGGAACCGGCTTAGAGTCATGGGTCCGAACGAAGTCGCCTCGCGGGTTTACGAGGCGGGTTTGCACGCCATGCTCTTTGTGCGGGCACGGTCTTTTGAGGCACGGGCGGCTCGTCCCCCGAGCCGGCCTTACCGTGTGCCTGCGATAAACGGCCACCTGAAAGATGTCGACTGGGAGACGCGTGATCGCGTCTTGTCGGTCGCCGTTCCCTGGCTTAATCACCGGGGCAAGCTGTTCGACCATCAGGAGGTGCGCCTGGGGGCCGCGATCGACTGGCACCGCGACTATTCGACTGGTGTTACCGCTCCGTTGAGCTACAGTGCGCTCATCAACCACCGGGATCAGAGCCTGGTCGGCAATGTGAAGTGCGTCTGGGAGCTGAACCGGCTTCAGCACCTGGTTCCCCTGGTCCTCTCGCTCAAGTGGACCGAACGGGAGGCCTATCGACGGGAGGTCGAGCGCCAAATTGCGTCGTGGTGCCGCGAAAACCCGTTTATGCGCGGGGTCAACTGGAAGAGTCCGTTGGAGGCAGCCCTGCGCCTGATCACCTGGGGCGTCATCAGTTTCGTCACCGAAGGTTCGCTGGTGAGTCAGCCGGAATTCGAGTCGGCGGTTTTGAAAGCAATTTACCTCCAGCAATACTTTATTCGGAAATTCCACTCGCGCCATTCGTCGGCTAACAACCATCTCGTGGGAGAAATGGCCGGGCTTTACGTCGCTGGCACCCTCTGGCCGGTCCGGCCGGAGACGCACGACTGGCGCGCGTTCGCGAAGGCCAAGCTGGTCGAGGAGATTCTTCGACAAAGTGGGCCCGACGGAGTGCACCGGGAAAGAGCGATCGAGTACCAACTGTTTGTCTGCGAGTTCTTCCTGCTGGCGGGCTCTCTGGGTCACGTGACAGGAGATCCGTTTCCGCCGGAGTTTTGGCAGCGTCTCAGTCGGATGATTGAGTTCTTGGAAGCTCTCCGGGACCGCGCCGGCAATTTCCCCCTTCTGGGCGACAACGACAACGGCCAGGTGATCAACCTGGGAGATCACGGTCAGAAGCGAGCGGAATCACTGACAGCCCTGCTGCGGCCCGCAACTGAGCGCCGAGCGGGTGCAGATCTGCGCCAAACGCTTCTCCTCTGGGGCCAGAACGCGGGTGAGTTGCCTCTCCGGGCTTCGGAAGTCAGCGACGCGACCGGCCTGCGGTCGTTCCCGGATGGCGGGTATTACGTGCTGTCAGCCGACCGAGGGAACGAGGATGAAATCGTGGTTCTCTTTGATGCAGGTTCCTTCGGGCTGGATCCTCTTTATGCTCATGCCCATGCGGACGCCCTGAGTTTCTGGTTGAGCTACGGCGGCCGCCAGTTCCTTATTGATCCCGGGACTTACTGCTACGACTGGTCGGAATGGCGCAGATATTTCCGGTCCACAGCCGCTCACAACACGATCAGGATCGATGGTCTGGACCAGGCCGAGCAGGCAGGGACTTTCCTGTGGAAGAAACCGGTTAACGCGTACCTGGCGGTGCTCGAAAACCTGGAGGCATCTGCCGAGGTCGAAGGATGGCATGACGGATATCAGCGTCTGGCGGACCCCGTGACTCATCATCGCAGGCTTCGGCTCTTCAAGAAATCACGGACGCTCGCGATCGTGGACCGGCTTGAATGTCATGCCCGGCACAATGTGGAAATCCTTTTCCACTTCGATCCCCAGTGCCGGGTCGCACAAGTCAAAAGCCATTGTTTCTTGGTGACCAACGGCGAAAAGGCGCTGTTGGTCCAACTGGATTCCCGGCTCCAGGTACGGATCGAACAGGGAAACACGTCGCCGATCTTCGGGTGGTGCTCACCGTCGTTTGGCTACAAACGGCCGACGGTCACACTGGTAGGCAAAACGTCGATTTCCGGTTCCGTCCCGTTCTTCTCGGAGATTTCACCGGCGTGATTTCTGGGCCTTTCTGAAGCCGAGGTGCGAGACGTGCCGTAGGGTGGGTTTCGAATCCGGCCGCTGTTGTTGCGGGCGGATTGAAACCCACCACGTGCATGATCGTGCTCGAAAGCGCATGGCGCGACCGTGCAGCTGGTGGGTTTCAATCCGCCCGCAACAACGGCGGCCGGATTCGAAACCCACCCTACGGCACGCCTCGCACCTCGGTTTCAGAAATGCGTAGACTTGCGGCTTTGTTTCGTTCTCGCAATTAACACATGACTAAGAAACGAATTTTGAGTGTTGTCGGCGCGCGGCCGAATTTCATGAAGATCGCGCCCATTCTCCTCGAGCTGGACAGACGCTACGGCCACTTCGATTCCAAGCTGGTCCATACCGGTCAGCATTACGACCAGGCGATGAGCGACGTCTTCTTTCATGAACTTGGAATGAAGCAACCGGACTACAACCTTGGTGTGGGTAGCGCGAGCCACGCCCTCCAGACCGCGGAAATCATGAAGCGGTTTGAGGAGGTGTGCCGGCTGGAGAAACCGGATCTGGTGGTCGTCGGTGGAGATGTCAATTCCACGCTGGCCTGTTCGCTGACCGCCGTGAAAATGTTGATCCCGGTGGCCCACGTTGAGGCCGGGCTGCGCAGTTTCGATCGCACGATGCCGGAGGAGATCAACCGACTCGTTACCGACTCGATCTCGGACCTGCTGTTCACAACCGAAATCAGTGGCAACTGCCATCTCAAAGCGGAAGGAATCCCGCAGGAGAAGATCCACCTGGTCGGGAACACCATGATCGACTCGCTCGTCCGCTTTTCCGCGGAGCTCAGCCGCAACGGCGGGCGTCCTCGGGTGAACGCTTTGGCGGACGCCGGGTTCTACCTGGCCACCATTCACCGTCCTGCCAACGTCGATGAGCCGGAGCAGTTGGCCAAAGTCCTCGATATTCTCCTGTCGGCGAGTGACGGCCTTCCCGTGCTTTTCGTCGCCCACCCGAGAACCCGCGAGCGCCTGCGACAATTCGGGCGCGACGAGAGGTTCGTCGAAATCCAAGGGGAAATTGGAGAAGTTCGTCGCGGGTTGGTTTATCTGCTCCCGCCCCTCTCTTATCTCGACTTCCTGTACACCATGTCGCGCGCTACGGCGGTGCTGACAGATTCAGGCGGGATTCAGGAAGAAACGACGTTCCTCGGGATCCCGTGCCTGACGTTGCGTGAAAACACTGAGCGTCCCATCACCGTCGAGGTGGGCAGCAACGAAATCGTCGGTCTTGACCGGAAACGGATCCTCGCGTGTTTGAGGAGCATCAGCGCGGGCCGATGGAAGAAAACGGCGGTTCCGCCGCTATGGGATGGAAAGGCTGCCGGACGAATTGTCGATATTTTGGAAAGCTGGTAAGTCCTGAGGAACGCAGGCATCCTGCCTGGGTTCCAGGAGCAGACACCTGCTGAATAGAATGCTATGAACACCAACTTCGCCACCGTTTTAGGTTGCCCCATCAGCAAACTGAACCTTGACCAGGTTATCGATGAAGCGGAAGGCTTCATCAAATCCAAGAAACCTCATTACATCGCGGTCGTCAATGTCGCCAAGATCGTGAAAATGAGGTCGGACCGCCGATTGACCGCCAGCGTCAAATCGGCTCATTTGATCGGAGCGGACGGAGTGCCGCTCGTCTGGGCCTCCCGGCTCCTTGGAAACCCGCTTCCGGGTCGCGTAAACGGCACGGATCTTATGTACGGGTTGCTCGAAAAGGCGGATGAGAAAGGGTACCGCGTCTTCTTCTTTGGGGCGAAGGAGAAGATACTGCAGGCAGTTCTAACCCGTGTCCGCGCCGAGTATCCGGGTGTCCGGGTGGCTGGCTGGCAGAACGGCTATTTTAAGCCCGAAGACGAGTGGAACATTGCGCGGAAAATCCGGGCTTCGAGAGCCGATGTCCTCTTCATCGCGTTCGGTACACCGAAGAAAGAAATCTGGGTGGGACGTTATCTTCAGGCCATGGGAGTCCCCGTCGTACACGGAGTAGGCGGGAGTTTTGACGTCTTCGCCGGACTGATCCCGCGTGCGCCGGTTTGGATGCAAAAGGCAGGGCTTGAATGGCTGTTTCGGCTGCTTCAGGAGCCCCGCCGGATGTGGAAACGATACCTGGTCACCAACTCGCTCTTCCTGGGCTTGCTCGTGAAGGAGGTCTTTCGCGTGAAATTTCGCTGGCCGCGATCGGAACCGGTGGGGAGGGGAAACCTATGATGTTGGCTCTCTTACTCCTCCTGGTAGCGCTGCTCATCTGGCTGCCGGTAGCATTCGGCCTGCTCTCCCGACGGCCGCTGACCGTCCTGCTGATTTGGCTTGTGGTCGGTCCGGTAATCTCCAACGCGATCAAGTGGCCGGGCGCCAATCCGTTCTTTTGGAGGGGTCCGGAGAGCCAGATGCACGGAAGCGCTTACCTGACTCTCCCGAGTAACGTAACCGTCAAAGAGTTGCTCGAGCCGACGCGGGTTCTGGTCTTCGCTCTCCTCGCCATCATGGTGGCAGAGAGAATCGTGAGAAAGCGGCGTACACAGCTCAGTCTGGACCGCACCGAGAAGATGATGGCTTTGTTCTCGGCGATACTCGTTTGCAGTTCCGTCTTCTTCTCAGCCCGGACCATTTTCGGGCTTCGGCTCACTCTGGACGTGTTTGTCGTTCCGTTCTTCGGCTACTACCTGGCCCGTCGCTTCGTCACGAATGAGTGGAACTACCGCTTGCTCAATAGGGCGTTTGTTTACCTGGGCCTGTTAGTTCTGGCTGCCTGTACCGTCGAGCGGTTGGTAAATCAGGGAACGTTCTACCGGTTGAAAGGCCCGTTCATGCAGGGTGCTCAGCGCGGTTCGAGCATCCTGCACATCGTCGCTATCGTTATCTTCTTCGCGGTGCTGCTCGACAACATCACCACCCGCCGGGATCGCTCGCACCGTCCCGCGGCCAAGAAGGAGATTCGCTGGCTCCTGCTGTTGGCTTGCCCGCTCCTCGTGCTCATGACGTGGTCCCGGGGCAACTGGATGGGGCTGATCCTCGGCTTTTGGGTCCTTCTGTTCCTCGGTCGTCGATTGATGAAGCGGTCTCAAAGACTGGCGATCGCGGGGCTTACGCTGGTGATCCTCCCGCTCGGCGCTATCGGTGTCCTTCACTTGCGATCGTCGCAGGTCATGGATCAGCGGGTGGGGAACGTCGCGAACGTCCTGGGCCGCTTTGCCACTTGGAAGGCGGTCGCCGGCGAAGGACTCGAAAACCCTGTACTCGGGATTGGGCTCAACAACACCAGGGACGTGCTGGCGCAGGTATCGGGAGAGCAAGGGGCGGACGGCGTGTATGGAACCGTCCACAACTCGTTCCTGACACTTTTCACCGAACTCGGAGTGGTTGGCCTCCTCTCCTACCTGGCGATCATGGTTTCCATTGCACAGTCCGGATATCGGCTGTACCGGCAGGGAAAGGGGCTGCGGGAGCGCTGGAGGGGCGTCACGGTCATCGCTTTATTGATCGCCTATCTGCTCCCTGGCGTTTTTGCAAACACGCTGCAGATGTTTGGCTTCGGCCACCTCCTGGTGTTCGTCTTCGCAGGGGGACTGGTGGGTGCTACCTTGCACCCCGAAAACCTGGCTGAACCGGTGTCTGCATTCGATCGGGCCAGGAGGCGTCGCCTTATGAGAACCCCCGCCAGGGTGGGCGAAGTGCGATTCTCGTAGTCACTCGAGCATGAGTAACGGTTCCCAAAGCACACTCACAGAACGGACCGGCCGGGCAGTCGGATTCCGCATCGGCGGAAACATCGCGCTCGTCGTCCTGGGACTCGGCCTGGGGGTGATAACCGCCCGCATTTTGCCGCCTCACGAGTTCGGGGTCTTTGCCCTCGGTCTAGGGATAGTCACCGTTGCGGACATCATCAGCTCCGCCGGGATGTTCCAGGCGCTGGTTCAAAAGAAGGACCTTCGGCCGGAGGACGAGACTACCGGTCTTGTTCTTCAGATAGCCTTTGCGCTGGCTTTAGGCACCCTGCTGGTTCTGCTCGGTCCCTACTTTGCGCGATTCTTCAAGATGCCGGGTCTCGGCCCACTGGTGCAACTGCAATCCCTGGTAATCCTGATCAAGGCGGTCGCCCTGATTCCCCATACGCGGCTGATGCGCCGCCTGGCTTTTGACCGTCTCGCTTTCACCGAGATCATGGCGAGACTTGTCGGGGGGATACTTGCGATTGTGCTGGCACTACAAGGCCAGGGGGCGATGGCGCTGACCGGAGGGGCTTTGGCAACGGCCGTAATCCAGGCATTCCTGTGGTGGAGCCTGGCCTCCGGATCGATTACGCTTCGTTTCAGTCGCGATTCAGCGCGGTCGCTCCTCGGATTCGGAACCGGCATCGTTTTCATCCGTATCTTCAACGATCTTGCTCGCCGGGTTGACGTCTTCATAATCGGTCGGCGTCTCGGGGCTGAAGTTCTCGGTTTCTACAACCGGTCGTACCAGCTCGTCACTATCCCTCTGTTTCAGTTCACGAACGCTGTCAACCAAGTGCTCTTTCCCGCCATGTCCAAGGTGCAGGATGACGACGACCGTTTTCGGCGCGGTTTCCTCGGATCGGTCGCCCTCTCGACCATGATCTCATTCCCCATGCTGACGCTCCTGTGGACTTGCGGTGACGTCCTGATCCCCTTCCTGTACGGGCCGCAGTGGTCGGGCGCGGTGCCGCTCCTGACGTTGCTTTCCTTTGTAGGCTACCTCCGGATCATCAGCAACCCAAACGGATTGGTGACACAGGCGCGAGCACGGGTCGGCGCCGAGGCTTGGCGACAGGCCGCCTTTACCGGGATGATCGGCATTTTTGTTTTCCTGGGAACCATCTGGGGGATTACGGGTGCCGTCATCGGCGTGGGAGTTGCGACCGGTTCATATCTGATGTTCATGACGCGTCTCGCGCTCGGGATTGCAGGAATCCGGGTAGCCGACTGGCTGCGGGCGCTGAGGACCACCGTGCTGAGCACTGTTGTCATGTCCGTGGCCGTACTGGTCCTGAAGGATGCACTGGCGCGCTCCTTGACGTCATTCGCCTTGCTCGCGGTTCTCACGCTGGTCGGCACGGGCGCCTATTTACTAGCCATCCGTCTCCTGCTCTCCCGGGACGAGAAGGAGATCCTGGTGCGAGTGGCCGGCACACTGCCGGCACGGTTCGACTGGGTGCCGCGCGTGGTCCTGGGTGTCGAGCGCAAGCCGGTGGCGCCGCTGCCGGCGGATAGTTAGAGGGGCAGCGCCGGAAAGGGGGCCAAGGCCTCCCGCGGAAGTAGTAGCTGCAGGGGACGGCCGCTGGGAGCGTAGGCGTCTCGCCTGCACTGGGGCCGCAGGCGTCCCGCCTGCTCGTCCCGTTTGCACTATCGATTGTGGTGGCGGGCACGAGCAGGCGGGACGTTTGCGCTCCCAGCGGACTCGATCTTCGTGCTCGCTAAACATACTTTTTTGCCATTGAACAAGACTTTGCGCATTCTCTTCCTCAACGATTCTGCCCGGATTGCGGGTGCGGAGAAGAGTCTTGCCCTGCTTGCCGGCAATCTGGACGATTCTCGGTTCGAAAAGGCCGTGGTTTGCCCGTCCGGGGCGTACTCCGCCTACCTGAAGGTGAGGCGGATTCGGGTCATTGAATCGCAGCTATACTACTACGCCCGTCGGACCGGGGTCCGCCGGTACCTTCAGTCACTTCTGAACCTTTCCTCGCTCTTACGGTCCTTTCGCCCTGACATCGTGCACTGCAACTCTTATCGGGCGGCTCATTGGGGGATCCCGCTGGCCAGACTCCTCGCTGTTCGGGTGGTTTGCCATATCCGCGATGCCCGCTACACGCGGTGGTCCGCGTGGCTGATGAGACACAGCCCGCGTTCCGTCCGTTTCATTGCGATCTCCGGTGCGGTTCGTCAGGCGCTAATCGCGGTCGGGGTTGACCCGGCCCGCATTGACGTCATCCACAACTGTGCCGACCTGAAGGCATTTGATCCGGGCGTCACGCCTGATCGCGAAGTCCAGGCAAAGGGGAACCTGCGGTTCGGTGTCTTCGGCCGCATAGAAGAGCGGAAGCGGCTGGTCGATGCCGTCGAGGCGGTCAGCCTCCTGGACGATTCGGTGGATCCGCACCTGTTCATCGTCGGCGATGCCTGGACCGAGAAGGGTGCCATAGTCGAAGCCGAACTGCGCTCGAGAATTCGCGAGTTGGGAATCGAAAACCGGGTAACGTTCACCGGTTACCGCACGGACATCCCGGAAATCATGGCTGCTCTGCACGTTGTGCTGATGCCTGCCGAGGACGAACCTTTTGCCCGTGTCGTGCTGGAGGGGATGTGCATGGGCAAGCCGGTTATTGGAACGAGGTCTGGCGGTGTTCCGGAGGTGATCGAAGACGGTCAGAGCGGGCTTCTCGTTCCGCCCCGGGATCCACAGGCTCTGGCTGCCGCAATCCGAAAGCTCGTTGATGACCCGATCACCGCCCGCCGGCTGGCCGAGAACGGACGATTACGCGCGATCAATCAATTCTCGGTGCAAAGTCACCTGCGACAGGTCGAGGAAACGTACGCGCGGGTCCGGGGTGATCGTGTTGAGAACGCTGGTGACCTCGCAGTGGCGCACGACGCACTGACACGGACTCACACGGACTGACACGGACAATTCAAGGCCGTATCGGTCCGTGAATGTCCGTGTCCGTCCGTGTGAGTCCGTGTCTGTCCGCAGCCGGGTCCGTTAATCGCTTAAGCCCACGACCCTGAGTCCTTTCGGGGGCAGCGGCGGCGCCAGGGTGAAGTATTCGAACGCGCCTAAGTCGCGACAGGTGCCTGTGGTGTTCCTGCCGGCAAAGTCCGTGGACGAGAAAGGTGCCGAGTGGGCCTGGTCAATTGCGGCGCCGCCAGCCACCAGTCGGAAATCTCCCGTTGCGGCGCTGAAGAAGAGGGACGGGTTGGTCTGACTCGCGCTCAGGTTCTCCGCCAGGTTGATCCCCAGATTATTTTTGACGATCAAGAGCGACGGGTCCTGCGTGCCGACGTCGTGGTTCACCAGGTTGAAGAAAGTGTTGTTGTAGACCTCGCTCGGCGGATACTGTCCCGCCGGAAACGTCTTCGACCAGTTTTTCATCCGGATGGCGAAGGTGCCGGGTGCGACGCCGTTGTAGACCACGTTGTTAAATACCTTGGTGTTGGCCTCCGGCTCGACCACGAAAGCCGCCATACCGCACTTATTTGAATACAGAAGGTTGTTATAGACGGTGTGCGAATGCCCGTCGAGGGTGACGGTTCCGTCGTTGCCCTCGGCCAGGTTCCCGCCATAGTCGGCGAAAAGCACCTGGTTTCGGAAGACGTTGTCATGGACCGAGAAATGATGGGTGTACTTCTTGGCTTCCAATGCGTTTTCTGTGAAGCCGACCGCCTCGTTGCGATAGATCTCGAGGTTGTACACGGTCTGATCAGCGTAGTATTTGCTTCCCAGGTAAAACGCTTCGCCCCAGAACTCGTAGTGGCCCGTCGATTCAACGAGTGAATCGCGTACGATGACATCATGTTCGCCGGAAGTGATGCTGATTGCGGCAGCCCGCGTGTTGCGCACCCAAACGTCCTCGAGCACCACGTGATGAACGGGTTCTGGGAGCGTCACCTCTCCGCCTGCTCCCACTCGGAGGGCCCCCTTGTTCCCTCCGGTTTTCTGTCCGTCAAACACTATCCCGCGGACCGTGACATAATTGGCCCAGACCCGGCCGAGTGGACCGGTGGACAGCTGAATGACTGCTTTGCGGCTGTTAACGGCCCGCACCACGACGTGAGCGGAGGCATTGCCTCCCCCGCGTATGTAAAGGGTCTCCGTGTAAATGCCGTCCAGCAGTGCGACTTCGTCGCCGGCGCTCGGGAGCCCCAACCCGGTGCTCAGCGAGCACGGGGATGCGAGGGTGCACTCGCTGCCGCTGCCGGAAGGCGAGACATAATAGGTTGTGGCCCAGGCGGATTCGAACAAGAGCGAGGATGAGGCCAGACAGGACAGGAGAAGTAACGGCAACTTCATGGTGTTTCTCCTCTGGAGGGGCAGTTCCGACGAGAAAAACGAACGTCGAAACCGGCGGATTAATGCGGACTGAAAACTTATAACTTCTCACTTCTCTCCCAGCCCGCCGATCATAGACAGGCAGGCTCTCTACTCCTGTGACTGAAGTCACTCCGTATAACACAGGGTCAAACTCGGCACAATGAAAAACTCCCTGCGCGACCTTAGGGTCATGGTCCTCTATGGATGGGAATCCAATCCCTATGCGGAATCCACGATTCGGGCACTCCTCGATCGTAAAGTGAAAGTGGACTTCGTGGCCCGGGAAGGGGCCGAGTGGGGACCAGAAGAACAAAGTTGCACGGTCCATCCGATCTTCCCAGGGCATCGTCGCGGACGCTCCCACGCCCGCATGTTATTGATGGAAGTGAACGCCTTGGCCCGAGTCCTTCGCCTGGTCCTCAAGACCCGGCCGGATATCATCCATTACCAGTCCTACCGCATGATCCGCCTGGACTGGATCCTCTTCCTTCTCCTCCGGCTGCTCCGACAGAAAATCGTCTTTACCGTCCACGATACCCATTCGCTGGAAGCATCTCGGCTCGATACCTTCATCTTCTCTCGCACCGCGCGACGTTCCGACATCCTGCTCGTGCACAGCTCCAACGCGCGCGCTGTCCTCATAGAAAGATGGAAGGTCAAACCCGAGCGAGTCCGGGTCATTCCTCACGGGGGCTACGATTACTACCATCCGGTCAAGGTCGCCAGGTCCGAGGCCCGCCGGCACCTGGGATATGAAAACGAGTTTCTTCTGCTGGCCTTTGGCACCATCCGACAATACAAGGGACTGGATTACCTCCTGCCCGCTGTCGCGCAGGCGTGCCGGCAGATTCCCGCTCTACGGCTCATAATCGCCGGGCGGTCCTTCGATACGGCCCTCGGCGCGCGCTATCAGCAGCAGATCGCGGACCTCGGTTTGAATGACATCGTGCGGTTTGAAAACCGGTTTATCGAGACAGCGGAGGTAGAGAAGTTTTTTGGGGCGGTCGATCTGGTGGTCTTGCCCTATATCCGCATTGATCAGAGCGGGGTGCTCTTCCTGGCCTACACTTTCGGCAAACCCGTCTTGGTGACTTCGATCGGAGGCCTGCCCGAGATGGTGCGCCAAGGCGAATCGGGATATCTGGTGCCGCCGGCGGACAGCCAGGCGTTACACGATGGAATTCTACGGGCGTGGGCGGAACGGCACCGTCTAGGGGAGATGGGCGCGAACGCCCGCCGCTTGATCCAGGAGGAGTACACTTGGGAACGACAGGCTGAGATTACCGAGGACGCCTATCGCGGTCTCCTGGACCCCGACCGTGATGCGGCCGCTGACCTCGATTCCCCTGCCGCTGCCGGCCCTGCCCGTCGTGACGCCGATCGAAGTCACCCTTCCGCGGTTCCCTAGCCTCGCCCTCGGCCTTTTTCCTTCCTGCCGGGATCTCTCCCTCGTCTATCCTCCTGACCACATCCAAAAGCTCAGGGAACGAATTGACGGTGAAGTTTGCCCCGATCAGGTCCTTACCAAAGAAGCCGTAATTGCAGTAAACATTGAAAGCGCCTGCGGCCAGGGCCATTTCGATATCGGGGGTATGATCGCCGACCACCAGGAGTTCGTTCGCCGAGACCTGAAAGCGCTCCATGATGAAGTGAAGCGCCGCCGGGTCGGGCTTCAATTGCGGGAACGTGTCTCCGCCGGCGACATACGCGAACCGTGTGTCGAGGCCGTTCTTCTGTAGAAGGGCGTGAACCAGTTCCGTCGGCTTGTTGGAAACGATCGTCAGGTGCGCCGAGAATCTTGGTAGGCTCTCGACTACGCCCGGGTAGAGCGGGGCGGTTGAGTCATCCGGCGCGTAAAACTCCATGATTCGGGAGTGACCGAGCTCGGGGACGATCGGAGCATCGCGGAAGGCTCGCTCTGCCAGAACCTTTACCCCATTTCCGACCATCGCGACGATCCGGTCAAAATCCAGAGGTTCGAGTCCAAAAGAGGCGCGGGCCCGATTTACAGCCTTCACAATGTCCGCTCTTGTATCGAAGAGCGTTCCGTCGAGATCAAAGACGATAACCTTTATTGACATAATTAAAGTGCGTAAGGTATCTGGAAGATACAGAAGTAGCCAAAGACCAGGAAAGCCAACAACAATCCGGCTGCGAAAATCCAATGCGGCCGCAGCACCAGTCTGGCTTCCTCGGAAAGCAACCGCGGCATGATGACGTAAAGTCCAATCATCACCCAGACAGCTTGGAGTGGAGTCAAGAGGAGCCCGTCCAGAAGCGCGGCGAATTTGACGAGGACGACCGGCCTGAGCCCCAGGGTGAACACGATGATCATGTTGGACAGGAAGAAGAACACCAGAAAAATCCTGAACTGAGTTTTCCACGTGATCTTTTTGAAGCCCGGTATACAGATTCGGCAGGCATCGGCCAGGAGCCGCGGCCAACCCGCAAGCTGACCGATCTGCGTGCTGATCAACGCCGCCGCTCCTGAAAGCAGGAACAGCACTCCCCCGATTTCCCCCCAGCGCGACGAAAAGAGCGTGGACAGCGTCAAGGCCACCTGTTCCCCCTCGGGCGCGAGTCTCCGAGGACCCAGAACCCCAGCGCCGGCGACCAGAAAACTGAGGGTGACGAAGGTCCCGATGATCATTGCGATCGTCGCGTCAGTGTAGACGACTCTGCACCATCCCTTGATCTTCTCCGCCGCTCCGCGGTCCAGGCTCGCCAGTTTCTGGAGGTCGGCTGGTTGACCCTGTCTCCGTCCCGCAGCGGCGCCGTATCCCGCCCCCAAAACCCAGTAGGTGTACCAGACCTGACTGGCAAAACCGCCGGCTGCCCACCCGAGCAAGGGCAGGACTTCCCGCCACGGATTGGTCGTGAAGTGCCCGGTTTCGATCGCCCAGGCCGGTACCGTGGGCATCTGGGGAAAGAACCCCCGGATCAGGGCAGTAAAGCCGGGGAAAACCGTGATCGCGACGTAGATGACTCCGAGCACGATCAGGGCGACGCAGATCGTCATCACCAGTTTCAAGTGCTCGAAGATCCCGGACCAGACGACAAGCAGGGCGAAAATCGTCACGGCCCAGCCGCCGAAATACGGACTGATGGGGATCAGGGCGTTGACAAAGACCCCCGCGGCTGACGCTAACGACCCTATCGAGATGACGGCTCCCAGAAGCTGCGCGATCAGGACGATCCATACAACCCAGTGCGACGGACCAGGGACCCGATCGAACATGTCGATCATCCCTTCACCGGTACAGACCGTGTACCGCGCGCCGCTCATGCCGATCCAGTACTTGAGGAAGATGCCGATCACGATCGCCCAGGCGACGGAAGTTCCGAACACCGCGCCATTTCGTGTGGAAAGGATAACCTCGCCCGACCCGATGTACTCTGCGCACCAGACGAATGCCGGCCCTACCAGGGCCAGGATTGCGAATCCCCGGGGCGGGATCGATATGCCGAAAGTGTTCGTGTTTTCCCGCTCGCTCACAGTGCCCATGTCACCCTTTCTCCACAGAGGCGGAAGACTGGATTATAGGCTGCACCGCGGGAATCAATCAATTCACAGAGCCGCGCACGGAGTGGAGGGGTTGAAAAAGCTTCCCTCATGCTCCGAGGGCCGCTTTTTATTGTGGCCGGACTCTCCAGAGTCCGGTGCCGGGCTCGCCGAGAGCCCGGCCACACTATTGTTGGGACAACACCATCTCAAGTGAAGGCGGACTAGAATTCTCGCCAGGAGCACGATGGTTGCTGGCTGCTCTGACTTGTGGCCGGGCTCTCGGCGAGCCCGGCACCGGACTCTGGAGAGTCCGGCCACAATAAAAGGCGGCCCTCGGAGTATGAGGGCCCTTTTTCAACACTCGGAGTGGAGGGCTGCAACGCGATTCAAGGCCGAGATGTATCGCCCCGAATTGCAGGTCACCAGGATTTGCTGAAACAATACGTGACGATGATTCAGCCATTCTTGGACGTTTACCCGTCGTTTGATGACTCCAACTTCATCGCTCCCAACGCCACGTTGATTGGAGACGTGACCCTCGGCCGTAATGCCAGCATCTGGTTCGGCGTCGTCGCGAGGGGGGATGTGAACTGGATCCGGATCGGCGATGAGACCAACATCCAGGATAACAGCGTTATTCATGTGACCAACGGAACCGGGCCAACGACCCTGGGACGGGGTATCACCGTTGGCCACTCGGTCGTTCTCCATGGCTGCACGGTGGAGGACAACGTTCTGGTCGGCATCGGTTCCGTGGTCCTGGATGAAGTAGTCATCGGGCGGGATTCCATCATCGGTGCGAGGAGCCTGCTGACGCCGGGCACCCGGGTTCCGCCCCGGTCGCTGGTCAAGGGAAGCCCGGGGCGGGTCGTCCGTGAACTGAGTGACGAAGAAGTCGCCTCAATCACGAAGTACGCCGAACACTATCTTCGTTACAGTGCCATCTACCTGGGTCGGGAAAGGCCGCAAAAGAACCCGTTCTACAGTCGATGAGATGGACGCGATGGACGAAATGGACTTGGTGGACCACCAACGCCGGTCCACGCCGTCCACCAAGTCCATTTCGTCCATTTCGTCCATTGCGTCTACCTCATCGCCACCTGCTGTGTCCGCGGCTGAAGGCCCCACCTGGCGCCCCAACCCCTCACGTCCACGTGCACGAAGGGCCCGTGCCACTTGTCGGTGCTGTATCTCCCGAGCCCGCCCTGGTAGTCCCGGTAGAGCTCGTTCTGGTCCATCCCTGCGATGATCGAGGTGATGACTTCCGCGTCTTGACAGTCTACCCGGCCGTCGCCGTTCAGATCGTCCATGAACCCGTCTCGCGGGCTCTCATCGACGAAGATGTCGGCGGCGTAGCCAAATTGGTGCATGCTGTATCGCACGTTTTTGAGAGAGGCATTGTACGCCGGAGTCCGGTAGCCGCTCATCACGTGCAGTGAGCTCACGGAATGACCAAGCCGGTTCAGCTCTTCCACAATCATATCGAGTTTCAGCAATAATCGTTCATTGACGACCAGGTACTTGGGAAACGTCGTTTTTTGCTTGCACACAAACTGACCGAGCTGGAAGTGCGGAGTCAGAAAGACGTCTTTGTTGGCTTCGGTCACTTCCACCAGCCCTTTGGGAGGCAGGTAAATCGGGTTGTTCTTGAACGGTCGTTTTGGGTAGAAGCCGATCGGATAACCGTTGATGGAGTTTCGGCTGGCCCGGTGCGGCACCATTACCAGCCCGTTGAGCGTAATTGACGACTGCACAGCATTCGTGACGGCGATCGGATAAATTCCCGGAACCCGCGGAGCGATCCAGGACCAGGTGCTGACGCCAGTCCGTAGAAGCGTTCCGCGCGACGCGTGGACCTCGAACGTGTCGTTCACGTCCGTGGAGACGGCCTCCAGCAATAGTTCCTCGCCGGGCAGTAAGAGCGCCGATGTGGTCGAAAAAGGGGACTCGACGTCCTTGTAACGAATGGAAAAAGCGGACCTTGCCCGCTGCGCAGTTAATGGGGCTGGCGGCGCAACGACGGGCAGAGTCGGATTGTCCTCCGCCTTAGTCGACATGTGAGCGGGCATAACCCACCACGTGCCTATTGCCGACAACATGAGCATTGCTGTCAATGTGGTCTTCAAATATCGTCGCCTTGTCATTACTCTTTAAATAGTAAGCTCCTTCTAGAGTCTTCTAGAGTCTCTCAGGGTCAGTTGGGAACCCGCCTCAGTCGAAGATCTGTTCACATACCTGCTTGGCGTTCGCCGACCTCGCCACCTGCGCAGGCATACTTCGAAGCAACGTCTTGTCCTCATCGTAGACGTCATCTCGGAAAGAGACGGTTTTGTCGTCTTGCACCCACGCCGTCCAATACAGGATATAAACAGGCAACGGCCGGGGTAGTTTTATCGTCTCTTCGGGAGTCTCTTCTTCTCCTTCCTCTTCTTCTCGTTCTTCTCCTTCTCTTTCTTGTTCTTCTACAGTTGGTTTGATGGCACCGCTCATCTCCTCTGCCAGCTTCTCCCGTGTCCACTCGGAACTGTCTTGGAGGACCCACGCTGCCAAATCGAGCGGCTTGGATACTCGGACGCAACCGTGACTGAAGTCCCGTCGGGTCCGTTTGAAAAGCTGTTCCGCCGGAGTGTCGTGGAGGTACACGTCGAACTGATTCGGGAACATGAACTTTATTCGACCGAGCGAGTTCTCGTCTCCCGGTCTCTGCCGGAACCGGTATTCCACAGCTTCCGCATCGAGGTCCGTCCAATCTATAGACGAAGCATCTACGACTTCGTTTCCTTCCGGAGGAAGCACCTCAAGATCGTTTCTCACCAGGTACTCTGGATCGGTTTGCAGCCGCGGGAGCACTTCCTCCCTGGCAATGCTCTCCGGGACACTCCAGGAGGGGTTCAAAACGATATATGTCATGCGGTCGCTGAACAGCGGAGTCGGCTTGAACTCCTTGCCCACCACGACCGGCATTTTGATGACCGGTCTGCCGTCTTCGAACCCGTTCAGCTCGAAGGCAGGCACGTTCACGAGGATGTAGCGACTTCCAAGATCCTGCGGCAGCCAGCGCCACCGCTCGAGGTTGATCTCAATCTGCCGCACTCGGTTCTGAACGGGGACGTTGATCGCGGCTAACGTCTTTTCATCCAGTTTTCCCGTTTCCGGCAAACCGTGACGGCGCTGAAAATGCTTGAGGCCTGCCAAGAGTTCCTGCGGTTTCACGGCCGCACCCCGGGCGGGCGCCGCAAGATCCCCTGTTTGCTGCAACCGATCGGCCAACTCGTCTGTAGTGCTGTCCCGACTGAGCGAGGCCCAGCCGCCGCGTTCGGCGATGTCCCGGTACTGGCGGAGCGCCTGCTTCAGCTCCTGATACTGAACATGCCGGGGAAGCAAACCTGCGAATGCCTCCTTCAGCCCGTCTGGGTCAGTCACCTTTAAGAGCACGTCATCGACCTGGGCAGGATCTCGCCGATCTACGTCCCACTTCGGACGGGCATACCCATTTCGCAGGTGCGATCCATACGTTATTAAGGCATAGGTGACGGTCAGTTCAAGTTGCGCCATTCGGACCGCCCTTTCCTCACTGTTCAGCTGGACGTTCTCGTAAGCCGCCTCATTCAACCGTCGCACCGCGTTGAGGTGATAGTTGCCCGGATTCAACCCCTCTTCGTCCGCGCGACAAAGGTAGCTGACCACGTCTTGAATGGACAGATGTTGGTCGCCGGTCCAAAGCGGCTTGTAATGGCGCTTGTCGTAGAGCCGCTGCAGCATCTTCCATACGCGGGGACTATGTTTGACGCCTTCTGTCACATATTTCGGGGCGGCCCTTGACGATGTTTCATGTTCAATAGCCGTACTAATCTCCTCGGTTGACGGATGCCAAAAACGGTTGCAGTTGGCGAGCATAAGGACCAGCACAACCAGGACCACGGCGGGGGCAAATCTTGGCATCTAAGTGTAAGAGGGCATTGGATATTTAAGGTTGCAGAAAAAAGGAAAGAAGAAGGGACAAAGGGGCACCGGGAGTGCAGTCGTCACCCTGGGAGCGCAGGCGTCCCGCCTGGGAGCGCAGGCGTCCCCCCTGCACTGGGGACGCAGGCGTCTCGCCTGCGATGCAGGATCGATCGTGCATCGCAGGCGAGACGCCTGCGTCCCCAGTGCAGGCGGGACGCCTGCGCTCCCAGGGGGACGCCTGCGCTCCCGGCGGCCGCTCCCTTCGGCGCCGCGTTACTTTAGCGCGCGGCTCTCTTGCGCATTTCTTGCGCCTTGGCTCTACCCCGCTCGGGCCCGCTTCAAGAACGGGCTGAGATCCACTCTCCTGTCCGGGTCAAACAGAGGCGTCCAGAGATCCCCGATTTCACACAAGCGGGGCCGCATGTTGTCCAGTCGGAAATCTTCGATCTTCACCCCGCGGTTGATCTCCTCCCAACTCACCGGGGCCGAGATCGTGGCTGCCGGCTTGGGACGGACGGAGTAGACCGAGGCAAGAGTGCGTCCCCATGCATTCTGGTTGTAGTCGACCAGGACGTGACTGGGAGGCCGCTTCGCTACTCGATATTCGGCGGTAATCAACTCGGGTCTCAACTGGGCGACGCTTTTCGCGAACCCCTTGGCGAACTGCCATACCTGTTTCTGAACCGTTCCTCGGTGAATCGGCACGTAAATGTGGATGCCGCGCGAGCCAGTCGTTTTGGCGAGGTTGGGGAAACCGAGGGAATCGAGCATCTGATGAACGAACCGCGCCGCTTCCAGCACCTCGTCGAAACCCGCCCCTTCGGTCGGGTCCAGATCGAAATGGAGGTAATCCGGCCGATTCGTGTCGTCGCATCTCGCGTACCACTGGTTTAGATCGATGCACCCGAGGTTGATGATCCAGAGGAGCGACGCAACGTCGCGTACCACCGGAAAATCGATGATGTTCCCGGAGTCATGCTCGATAGAACACGTACGGATCCAGGCCGGGCGGGGAGAGGGCGCCCTCTTCATAAAGAAGAAATCCCCTGCAATGCCGTGCGGATAGCGCTTCATGACCATCGCCCGGTCTTGGACGTGGGGCAGGAGATAGGGCGAGACATCCAGGTAATACTGAAGAAGGTCCCTTTTCGTGAGTTCGCGGTCCGGCCAGAAGACCTTGCCGAGATTCGTCAGACGCACCTTTCGGCCGTCGACCACCAGTTCGACCTGTTGAATGTCAGCAGGGATCGAAATCGACGGCTCTGTATAGGCGAGGCCGGGACCCGGGTTGACGCAGCTTTCGTCTCGGGATGCTTTCTTCTTCATGGGCGTCGGGAGGAGGGCTCTACTCCATTATAAGCGGGCGCTCCTCCCTGGGCGGAATTTGGCGGAGTTCCTCAGCTGTTATACTGGAAGCTAAACCCGCGACGTGCGGGTTCTTTGGTCTATGGGCTTTTGGGAACTCCTCACCAATTCAAAGCGAGGTCTTGTTCAGGCCGTCGTACCGACCAGGACCTTCGAGGACGTCATCCTGCCTGTTGCCACCCTGCGCTCGCTCGAATCTGCTCTGACGCAGATCGAGAAGCACGAGTTGATCTTCAACCACTGGGGGCTCGGGGAGCGACATACGGATGGCCTCGGACTCGCGTTTGCTTTTGCCGGTCCGCCTGGAACCGGGAAGACCATCTGTGCCGAAGCGTTGGCTAATGCGTTGGGCAAGAAGCTCCTGATCGTCCGCTACTCGGAGCTGGAATCGATGTGGGTCGGCGAGACCGGCAAGAATGTCGTCTCGCTGTTTCGAGCTGCGGCGGAGCAAGATGCGGTGCTTTTCTTTGACGAGGCCGACGCCATCGCTTCCCGGCGGTTTGTTTCTCTCAGCTACGGGTACGAGCGTGAAGCGAATGCGGTGGTCAACGTCTTGTTGAGTGAGTTGGAGCATTTTCCCGGCGTCACGATCTTCGCCACCAACCTGGCCGCCAACTTCGACCCGGCATTTGAACGCCGGGTTAGAACTCATATTCTGTTTGAACTGCCGACCGCCGCGGAACGTGAGCTGATCTGGAAAGTGCAGCTGCACGCCGAGCGGACTCCCCTAGCCGCCGACGTCGATTTCCGCAGCCTCGGTGAACGGTTCGCGGTGACCGGCGGAGATATCAAGAACGCGGTTTTGAAAGCCGCCCAGATGGCCAGCCTGGAGCCGGGTGACGATCTGAACAAACAGATTCACCAACGTCACTTTGAAGCCGGGATGCAGGAAGTGCTCGCGGCGAAACGGGTCATGGAACAGTCCTTGTTTGATGGCGGGAACGGATCGTCCGCGTTCTCCGGACTGGCGCCGCTCCAAAATCTCCTAAAGGCTCAGGAGGAGCTGAAGGCGGAGTTGGAGTCCTTTGACACTCGCCTGCGCAGCCTGGAGGAGAATATCGGCCACCTCACGGGCTTACTCGTCGGGGGGCGAAAGGTTCAATTGGTCCTTTTTGCGATTGTACTGATCCTGGCGCTAGCCGCGCTCGCCCGCACGTTTCTGTGAATTGGGTGAGAATTCCTAACGTCTTTACAAATCTTTACGCGCCTCTGACAACTCTTCATACATCTTCCTGACCGCGCTTCGTATTACTTAGTGTGAGAAACAAGAAGATTCAGCGAGGAGGCAAGATGAGAGCGAATAGAGTCTTGGTTACGACCGTGTTGTTTGTTGCCGGTTTTGCAGGGACCTTTGCGCAGCGCGGCGGCCCACCCGAGGGCATGGGGGGCATGGGGGCAGGGCATATGCCGGGCCGGATGTTCAGAAATCTGGACCTGACCGAACAGCAAAGGGCCGATATCAAGAAGATCATGGAAACCGAGCGTTCGATCATGCAGCCGGTCCATCAACAGCTTCGCGAGAACCGGGAAGCCCTGCAGGCGGCAACTAAGGACGGGCAGTTCAACGAAGGCGAGGTGTCGAAGTTAGCCGACAAACAGGGCGACCTGATGGCGCAGATGATCGTATCGCGCGAGCGCGTCCAGGCGCAGATCTGGCAGATCCTGACGCCCGAACAGCGGGAAAAGCTGGGTCAGTGGCGTGAAAAGGGCGCCGGAGCGTCGGTGCCGATGTTCCAGCGCGGCCGAAGGAACAGGTAGGTCCTATCCTCCTGATTTCCTGCCGATCAGTTGAAGGATGCTGTCGAAAATCTCCTTGAAGAATTCGACAGCCTCCGGATCGGCGCGTTGCATGCTCCAGAGGTGAGATGCCAGCCCAACTTGGGCCAGGCCCATGTAACCGACCACGATCTGCCCCACCGCAATGTAGCCAAGCGCAAGCTGACCGAGGGCGAGTGGGGCAATCATCATTTGTCCCAGTCCTCCCACCAGCCCGATTCCGAACTGAGCTATGGTCACTCCGCCCACCGCAAACTGACCTATGGCGATGATTCCCTTCGCCACTCTCAGTCGTCCGCCCGTGTCTCGTCCAAAAGCGATGTGCACCAGGGGAAAGCCGAAAATACGCGGGCCGAACTCCTTATCGACGCCCCATCCCTTCCAGACGAGCCGAGCCGGATACGGGGCTCCGCAATGAGGACAGCTGACTGCCTGGTCGCTGACCCGGCCTCCGCACTCCCGGCATTCATTTAGTGCCATCGGTCGCAGATGGTAACACGGGGGTGTGCTACGCGCTTGCGAGCGCAAAGCCTCTAGGTGCGTACCGAGCCGCGCACGCAGCGGAAGGCAAGCCACACGCTGCGAGAGTGTTGAAAATGTTCACCCGGTTGGAAATATAGGTCCATTTATTGCCTCCTTGACCAAGGCGCTCATCTTCCGAAAGCCGCTTTTCATTGTGGCCGGACTCTCCAGAGTCCGGTGCCGGGCTCGCCGAGAGCCCGGCCGCAAGTCAGAGCACCCAGCAACCATCGTGCTCCTGGCTAGAATTTGTAGTCCGCCTTCCACTTGAGATGGTGCTGTCCCGACAATAGTGTGGCCGGGCTCTCGGCGAGCCCGGCACCGGACTCTGGAGAGTCCGGCCACAATAGAAGGCGGCCCTCGGAGCATGAGCGGATCTTTTTCAACACCCTCGCTGCGCGCGCTCGGTACGCGCCTCGAGGCTTTGCGCTCCGTTCAACTCTGCGTCTAACAATACGAACGACTTAGGACCAGGCCGGAGATGGTCTATGATAAAGAAACGGCTATGACGACTGATCGCAAACCATACCAACGTATTATGCGTGTCTGCGAGGGATTGCCGGTGGATTCCACTCCTGTCTGGTTCATGCGCCAGGCGGGGAGATATATGGCAGAGTACCGGCAGTTGCGGGAGAGGTATTCTCTCCTTGAGTTGTGCCGGACGCCGGAACTGGCTGCCGAAGTTACGTTACAGCCGATCAAGCGGTTTGACTTGGATGCCGCCATCATCTTTGCCGATATCCTGTTGCCGCTCGAAGCTCTGGGCGTCCCTTTTCACTTCGCCAAGGGGGAAGGTCCCGTCCTTGAAAAGCCGATTCGGGAACCGGGGGACATCGACCGTCTTAAAGTGGCTGATGCCGAGGAGCGCCTTGACTTCGTTTACCAGGCCATCGAGTTGGTGCGGGGAAGACTGGAACTTGACGTCGCGTTGATAGGGTTTGCCGGGGCTCCCTTTACGGTCGCGAGCTATATGATCGAAGGCGGACATTCCCGCCATTTCGTAAAAACGAAACTGTTCATGTACGAGCAGCCGGAAGCCTGGGATTCTTTGATGACCAAGCTCTCGGATGTGACTCTTCGCTACCTGTTAAGGCAGGCAAAGGCCGGGGCTCAGCTGATCCAGCTCTTTGACAGCTGGGTCGGTATCCTCGGCCGGCACGACTATCTCCAGTATGTAATGCCCCATTCGGCGCGGATTCTCGAGGGCCTACGGCAGTCGGGCATTCCCACGGTGCATTTCGGAACGGGCACCGGGTCCATGCTGGACCTGATAAAACGGGCCGGTGGAACGGTGATAGGAGTCGACTGGAGAGTGGACCTGAGTGACGCCTGGGGCTTGCTTGGCGCAAAGACAGTGCTCCAGGGAAACCTGGACCCGGTGGTGCTACTCGGATCGGCCGACGGCGTCCGGCAGGCGGTTCTTCGTATTCTTGAGCAGACGAGGGACAGGGCGCACATCTTCAACCTGGGGCATGGCATCCTCCCCGAGACGCCAGTCGAGAATATCGACACCGCCATAGAACAGGTCCGAAGATGGGCGGATGGGAACAGGGGGAGGTGATCCGTGAGCGAAAACCAGGCGAAAGCGGGAAAGCGGGCCGTCCTGCTCATGGCCTACGGCGGCCCTACTTCCGTTGACGAGGTGGAGCCGTACGTGATGGACGTGCGGGGAGGCAGGCCCCTTGCCCCCGCGCTCCTCGAGGAGATCAAGGACAGATACCGTAAGATCGGCGGCCGATCGCCCCTTCTGGCCATTACCCAAAGACAGGCCATGGCGCTCGAAGACGAATTGGAGCGCAACGGCTTGCCCGCGCAGGTTTTTGTCGGCATGCGCCACTGGTTTCCGTATATCCGCGATGCAGTGCAAGCGATTGCCGCCAGCGGAATACGGGAGGTCACAGCAATTTGCATGACACCCCAGTACTCGAAGTTAAGCGTCGGCGCGTATTTTTCTCAATATCACGCGGCACTCACCGAGTTGGCGCTGAATTTAGAAACGAAATACGTCCGGGAATGGCACACGCGACCAGAGCTCGTGCGCGCATATGCGAGCAAGGTTTCGGAAGCGGCACGCCGGTTTTCCGAGGCCGAGCGCCGCGAGTTGGAAGTCCTCTTTACGGCTCATAGCCTGCCTGAAACCCGTTTGGGTCCTGATGACCCCTATGATGCGCACCAACGCGAGACAGCCGCTCGAGTCGCTGAAAAGGTGGGCAACCTGAAGTGGAGCTTTGCCTATCAGAGCCAGGGCTACAGCAACGACAGCTGGCTGGGACCGCGGGTTGAAGACAAGCTCCGGGAGTTTGCACAAGCCGGAGTTCGGAATGTCCTGATCGTCCCGACCGGCTTCGTCTGTGATCATGTGGAGATCCTGTTCGACGTCGACATTTCCTTTCGTGAACTGGCGAAAAGTCTGGGTATGCGCCTGGAACGATCGGCTTCACTCAACGACGATCCCCTCCTCATAAAAGCGCTGGCCAGTCTGGTGAGGGCGGCAGCCGGGAAGTAAACGGAGGTTGCGCCGCGCGCCGCCCTTATCGTGGATCGTGCGCGAAATTACTCAAGCGCATACTGACATCGATTATCATGAGTCGCGGCTTTCAGTACGAAGGCCGGGATGCGGGTGCGGGCCGGGTGACCGTCGCCTAAACCTTTTGCGTCCTTTCTCCATCTATAGAGGGAAGGCATTGTATGCGCATGATATCGTTCCTGGTTCTACTGTCTGTCTGGATGACTCCTTTCGACGCCGGTCAGCAAACGGCGACGCCGCCGGAGAAGGGATCGTGTGAGGAACTGACAGTGAAGTACAAGCTGCCCAAGGGGGTCGGCAAGCGAAACGGTCCCGACCGAGTAAAGTGGGAGGACGTGGACCGAATTCTGACCGACATGCGTGAAGGCCTGCAGGGTAGGGAATGTCAGTTCACGTTCGGTGCGCTCTTTAAAGTCAAAGCGAAGAAGGATCAGGTAGTCTACTTCCCGCTCACGAACAATGTCGTAAGAACGGTTCCTGAAGCTGCCCTGCAGGGGCTCCAGGTCTTCAACACCGAGGGGGAGCCGCTCGGTCAGTACGACAGTCGAGTTCCGCACGAGAAAAGTGGGGGCGGGTTGGCGAAGCAGAGGTACACTCTGTTTTCGTTCCAGTTTAAGAACCCAAGCGGCGAGTTTGAGTCGGTGGGCGGACGACTCCTCCTGGACGACTTTCTAGTCAAGTGGGACGACATCAAGGACAAGGTCGCCATTACGACGAAATAACGACGTGAATATTTTGTATTTCAGTAGAAAGACGACCGTCATCTCAGCAGCCAGAGCGCTGGTGGTATGCCTGGTCGTCTTTCTGCTTGTTTTTTCCGGGCATCTGGCCGTCTGGGCGGATGCCAATCAGGACGAGAAGCGAGTCGACGACAACGCTTCCGTCGCTATTCCGGCCGAAACCAAGGTCAAGATCAGGCTGGAAGAGAAACTGAGCACCCGACGCAACCGGAACGGGGATGTCTTCTACGCCGAGATCCTAGGTGATGTGCCTGTGGCCCACGGTTTGGCAATCCCCCAGGGAACTCAAGTGGTTGGCCGGGTCGCCCATTCCCGACGGGCCGGGCGAATCTCGGGCCGAGCGGAACTTAAGCTCGATTTTGAAGCGCTGCAGTTTCGGAATGGCATCAAAGTCCCGATGCAGGCGGTTCTGGTGTCCGTCGCTTCAAAACCGGCGAACGTTAAGAAGCCCGGGTCCATAGAAGCCGACGGCGGACGTGCCCGGGACATGAGTTCAGTCGGGGTTGTGACCGGCGTGGGGACTCTGATCGGAAGCATCAAGGGCGGCGCCAAGGGGGCGGTCATTGGTGCCGGCGCCGGTGCCGTTATCGGACTCGCGGGCATCCTCGCAGGCCGCGGCCGGGACTTGGACCTCGATGCTGAGACCGAAATCACCATCCGCCTGACCAGTGCTGCTGTCCTTCCCAGCCATGCGTTGAAAGTCGCGCATTAGATACTGGCTTGCCTCGGTAAAACTCACCTAATTAAAATCGGGTTCCTGCGCGTCTGATTCTCCCCTACAAACCTTGGAGAGCGGGCCAGTTAGGAATCGGGCGTCGAGGGCGCTACCCCTGCCTTAAAGATGTTTGTACGACTCGTAAGATTAGTATAAATTAATAGAAACTAACGCGGCGTTTGGCGGATTTCAGTCAGGAAGGAAGGTCGGTCATGGTGGTGAGAAGGCGGAAGAGGCGGAGTTCGCTGGAGGTTAAGAAACTCCAGGAGCACTTCTTGCAGGCCGTCCAGCAGGAAGAGAGAATTTCGCTGTCTGGGATTATCGAAAAATACGGGGCTGCGGTCGATGTGAAGAACAGCCCGAGCGACAAGAATCTCGTGAAGCGCCAGATGGATCAACTGGCAGCCGAGGGAAAAATCGAGTTCCACCGGGCGGGAAGGGAACTTATCGCCCAGATGCCCGCCCAGGCGGCCAAGATCGTGGACACGGACGAAGAGCCGCTGCCCGTCCCATCGACCGGTCCGTGGCAGGGCCCGGCTGACCTTATCGTCATTAGGGCGTTCGCGGTGCAGCTCGAGGAGTTTTCGAAAACCCTTCAAGAGCAGATTGCCACGCTTGTCCGAATGGTGGAGAAGGCCTCGCGCTAGCCGCACCTGATGTCGAAGACATGAGCCCGATACCCATCCAGAAGTACGTGAAGACCGGGCGAGTGCATTTCGGTGCTCGAACGGCTATACCTGTCGTCGTTCAGCTCGTCGGTTAACTCGCACGTTTCACGCGCGAGATCTGCCTTCAATTGTATTCGTGCCTG
>Ga0105104_10000338_pt1 | contig 35584 bp, 37 predicted proteins | sample PPLLaktember2015_3_FD_87034 | JGI IMG/M metagenome (GOLD analysis project Ga0105104, IMG submission 87034) | Freshwater sediment microbial communities from Prairie Pothole Lake near Jamestown, North Dakota, USA - PPLs Lake P7 Core (6) Depth... | ecosystem: Environmental > Aquatic > Freshwater >... | reverse complement strand
TGATAAGGTATTATATCATCATCTACAACTTATCAATGATAAGGAGACTGTTCCTATGGAGAATCGCAAAAATGACGCAGGTGGGAGTCATCTGTTGACCCCCACGGCGGCAGACGGTACCAGCGTTCGCGCGGAAGTCGAGGGAGAGGGACGCGTTATTCTCATCCTTCACGCCGGAATGGACACCGGCAAGAGTTACGCCAGGGTCGCAGCGATACTCGGGAAGCGATACCGGGTCATCCGGCTTCATCGCCGCCAATACCGGCTCGATCTCAAAACGGACCCGCTTTGCGGCTCGCCATGCACGGTCGCGGAAGAGGTCGAACACGTTCTCGCAGTTGTAAAGGCGGTTGGGGCACCCGTCTTCCTTTATGGCCACTCATCGGGCGGGCCGATCGCGCTTGAGTCACTCGTTGAGTCGCCATCATCGTTCGTCGGAGCGATGATTTACGAGCCAGCGTCTGTGATTAACAGCGATGGCGGCCTAAACTTATCGGAAGACCGGATCGAGCGCGACGGCGAGGTGGGCGAGGGGCTGAAGCGCTCGCGGCAGGCGCTCGTGTCAGGAAAACCGGGCAGAGCCCTCGGGATCTTCACGCAGATCGCCGCTGGATGGCCTGGCTTTCTTGCGAACGCCGCCGGTGAACTGGTTGCACTGATTCCCGATTTCCGCACGCTCATTCCGTGCCAGATCGACGACCTGGAAGCAATGGAACGGTTGGGCATGCGCCTGGATGCGTATTCCAAACTGAACCTTCCCGTTGCCATTGTCAGCGGAGAAAAGAGCCCCGACTCCAACAAAGAAATGGCCGCCGCAGTCGCCGGTGCTCTCCCAATGGTCGAACGCATTACCTTGAGAGGTCAGGGCCACTCCTGCCATACACGTGATCCAGTACAACTGGCCCGGGTGATTGAAACGTTTGCCGACAGGGTCTTAAAATAGATCCAATGGGGAAGGAAAGAAACGCGAGGAAGCATGGATAAAGAGGAAGATAATGCGGAAAAAACCTTTATCCACGAAGAGACACGAAGGAACACAAAGAAACACACAAAAACAAAACAAAAAAATTTACCCGAGACTTTGGTACCCTGGCCGAAGGTCTTGAAAATCCTGTATATCCTGTCTATCCCGGACAATCCACCGGGACCATTGGCCCGGACAATCCACCGGGACCATTGGCCGTCTGCCGTCTACCGTCTCCTATAATGTTTGTTATTGACCGCTCAAATCCGCAAGGGTTTATAATAGGATCAGCGCGGTGTTGTGCGAACCGCATTCCAATTTGAGGAAATTATATATGCCTTCAATGCTGCTCCAGGGGATCGTCGTAGCGGTGTGCCGCAAACCTGATCCTGGTCTACCCAAAATTCCCACGGCCGCCATCCAGCTGATCGAGGACTATGGGGTGGAAGGCGATTATCACGCCGGGCAAACCGTGCGCCATCGCTTCCTGGCCAAAAAGGACCCAACCCGGCCCAACCGGCGCCAGGTGCTGCTGGCAGATGCTTCGATCTATGCCGATCTGGCCGGTCAAGAGATCGAATTGGACGCGGGCAGCCTGGGCGAGAACCTGCTGTTGGACGGAGTGCGCGTGATGGATCTGGCGGTCGGCGCGCGGCTAGAGGTCGGTCCGGCCCTGATCGAGATCAGCGAGGTGCGCAACCCCTGCTTCCAGCTCAACGAGATCCACCCGCGCCTGCTCAAAGCCGTGGCCTGGCGGGCGGAAGGGCGCACGCATTTCAATGCCGGGGTAATGGCGCGCATCCTTCGCGGCGGGCTCGTGCGGCCCGGGGATGCGGTGAATTTGAAGGAATAGAATGGAGGGGACAATTTCATGCTGACGAAACCAAACTACCATTTTACGGTCGGAAGTCTGAATTGTATCGCCATCGACGACGGGAGCGAAACCGTCCCGGCTGAAAGCGCTGTTCGAGACCTCCCGCTCGAGCAGTGGAGCCGGGCGCTGACCGAGCGTGGGTATTCATCCATCGAATCGGTCATCTACTATAACTGCCTGTATATCCATACCGGCTCCCAGCACATCCTGGTGGATACCGGCTGGGGACAGGGCACTCAGTACCAGGACGGGGCGCTGCTCGAGCAGCTGCAAGCCGAGGGGATCGCACTCGCCAGCATCGATAGGATTATCCTCACCCACGAAGATATCGACCATATCGGCGGCATTTTGAACGCGGGCGGTGGCCTGGTTTTCCCCAACGCGGAATATATCCTTCCGAAGGATGCGTGGGAATTCTGGAATGACACGCCCCTCGTGGCGCGCTGGCCCGAGGATTTGACCGTCTTTGGCCGGATGATTCTCCCTCATATTCGCGATCGGGTGCGCGTGGTCGAAACAGGTGAGGAGTTCTTGCCCGGTTTCCAGCTCTTCTCCGCCCCAGGGCACCGCCCGGGTCACGCCGTCCTGGCCATTTCTTCGGGCGGCGAGCGCCTGCTCCACCTGGCGGACCTGGTAGGGCACCCGGTCTTGATGGAGCATCCGAGCTGGCGCTGGGCATACGACTATCGGACGGATCAGGCGGAGCAAGATAAACGCCAGATCCTTGACCGGGCTTGCCGGGAGCAGGCCCTGGTCTTTGCCTCGCACCTGCCTTTCCCAGGGCTCGGCCGGGTAGCTGTCGAAGGGGATGGTTGGCGCTGGCTGCCGGTCAAGTAAGCGGTAAATGGGAGGTGGGGATGAACGATTACCTGGCTCATTATTACAAAAAAGGCAGGCTGCCCTTTCAAAGCTTATCCCATCTACCGGAGGCTGAGGCTGTAGCGATCATGCAGGCCCTGTACAGCGAGACCCCGTTTGGGGCGCGTTTTAAGGACCCGCTCCAATATTTGCGCGACCGTAAGGCCACCGAGGAGTGGGTCCGCGAGCAGTTTATCGCAAAAGGCGGCCAGCCGCGCGAGCCCTACCCGGTCTATATGGTGCTGGGCAGCTCGCGCTGGATCATCAAACAGGGCGACCCGGGCGACCCGTCCGAAATCCGCGTCCCGCTCTCGGTCTTCGAGGAGGGCGATGTCAGCTTTACCTACCCGGACAGCATGATCTCGCTTTGGTTCGGCACGGACAAACCCGCCGAATATTACCTGCCGGACTACCATGGCAAGATCTTTACCCGCTCCGAGATCCTGGCCATCGTCGCGGAAAAGGGCGTCCCCGAGGACTGCTGGGACACCCATCTCCCCGCCCACCTGGCCCCGTATATCGAAGCGCAGGTCTGGAACCGCGAACCACTGTTGGCGTATGAAAATGAGCAATAGTTTCGTTGTAAGGAATTCCTGGCAATCTAAACCAGGTTATTAATGAAAAGAAAGGGTTGTTAGCATGGAAACATCAAATATCTCTCCTTCGAGAAACCTGCAACAGCTGATGCGGCGGCATCCTTTGGTCTTCTACTTTCTCCTGGCATACGCCTTCTCCTGGATCATTTCGAGTCCCCATTTGTTATCAGTTTGGAACGTCTTACCAGGGGATTACCTGATTGGGGTCATGCTAAAGCAGTGGGTGGGACCGGCATTGGCCGCCATCATCATGACCAGCATCGTCGAAGGGAGAACAGGCCTGCTTAGCTTGCGGCACCGAATTAGACAATGGCGCGCCGGCTGGCAGTGGTATCTGTTCATCCTCCTGGGCATCCCGGCGCTGATTTTGCTTGGGATCATTATCCAGCCAGGAACGCTTGCCAATTTTCAAGGTTTTACTCCCCGCATACTGGTGAGCTATCCGGTGTACTTTGTCGCCGTCTTCTTTGGGGTTGGGCTGCCCGAGGAAATTGGCTGGCGCGGCTTCGCGCTGCCTCGCCTGCAACAGCGCTATGGACCCCTGTGGAGCAGCGTGCTCCTGGGTGTCTTGTGGGCTTTCTGGCATTTGCTGTACTTCCTGTTACCGGATCATGGGGGAGGACCAGGCACTAGCTTCGCTGCCATCTTCACAAACTTCTCCATTTTTTTCCCGATGGTTGTAGCAATTACCATCATCTTCACATGGGTCTTCAACCACACCCGAGGAAGCATTTTAATCGCCAGCCTGGTGCATACCGCCATCGATGCCCCACAACTTGTCTGGGCGCCACTCTTTCTCGACGTGGGCCAGTCCAACTCCACCGCGGGCGAGACCGGACTGAACCTGGCCCTTCTCATCACCTTTGGAGTGCTTGCAATCCTGATTCTCATCCTGACGCGCGGTCGGCTTGGCTACCAGCCGAGTCAGGAACAGCCGTTGAGACCAGGTGAATTCGAGGCGCAGCCGACTCATTGAGCCTTCCCTTTCACAGCAGGGAAGAGGCAGCGCAAGATGCATAGAACAACTCTTTGGTGGCAAAATCTGTTTTTGAAGGAAGACGTCCATGCAAACATCCACCCGTCCGATCACTCCGCTTGCCTTTTTTGCGCTCACCTACGCTCTCTCCTGGGTGATCTGGATTCCGCTGGCACTCTCGCATTTTGGGGTGGGACCTTTCCAGATCCCTGAAGAAACCAGCAGCGGTGTGCGGCTGCTGGGAGTATTGATGCCGGCTGTGGCGGCTATACTTCTTTCGGCGCTGACCGGCGGGCGCGCGGCGGTTGGAGCTTTGTTGAAGCGGCTGACCCTCTGGCGGGTGGGCTGGCGCTGGTGGGTTGCGGCCGCCCTGGTCTACCCGCTGCTGCTCGTGGCGGCCGGGCTGATCTATAACCTGTTGGACGGGCAGCCGCCCGTGGCGCCGGCGCAGCAGGTGACGGCGGTCGCGCTGCTGGTCAACGTGGTGATGCTGAGCCTGGCCACCCTGGGCGAAGAGATCGGCTGGCGTGGGGTAGCCCTACCGGCCTTGCAGCGCAGCCAAAGCCCGCTGGCAGCCAGCCTGGTCCTGGGCTTTTTGTGGGCCGCCTGGCACCTGCCGTTCTGGCTGCTGTTGGATACCTTCGACCAGTACGGCCTGGGCTATTTTGGGCTGAATTTCCTGTTCATCGTACCGGCCACGTTGTTCATCACCTGGGTCTTCAACCATACCCGCGCCAGCCTCCTGCTGCCGGTGGTCTTCCACGTGGTATTCAATATCGTCAACGTGGCGGTCTTCCCCGTCACCCCCACCCTCGGGGCGTTCGAGATTTTTATTGGGCTGCAGCTGGTTGCGGTGATCGGGGTCTTTGTGAAATTAAGCAGGGAACAGGAAAAACCGGCGATCAGCGGGGAGGCTGGGTGAAATGGGAATTGTTGTTATCCTCGAAGTTGCTATGAACTCCATTCACCCTAAAGAATGAAAAACAAGAGCAGGTCCTGTTTTGGTTTTATTTTTAGATCAGAACACGAATAGTATGTATTGGAGTTGCTCGAATTGATCGCTGCCTGGAAGAAAAAAGCCCGCAGTCTGAAGATCCAGACTTTTGCCCTGTATTATGCTTCGCGAGACCCGCGTGTACCCTGGTATGCCAAAATCTGGGTAGCCCTGGTGGTAGCCTACGCCTTTAGCCCGATCGACCTGATCCCCGATTTTGTTCCCATCCTCGGTTATCTGGACGACCTGGTCCTCATCCCGCTCGGCGTGGCGCTGGCCATCAAGATGATCCCCGCGGATGTGATGGCGGAGTGCGCCGCCCGGGCAGAAGCACGGCTGGATGAGGGCAAGCCCCAATCCTGGGTCGCGGCCATCGTCATCATCCTGCTCTGGATCGCCGTAATTGCCTGGCTGGCCAGGATTGGATGGAAGCTGCTGAACCCATCCGGATAACGAGGAAAAGAATTTTCCCCTTTCAAAGTCGCAATCGGCGCTGCGAATGATGCCCGCTGGCAGGCTCCTTAACGACACGCACAAGTTTCGGCGGCTAGAAAATCTAATGATCCGAATTTTCCTGGCGGACCTTTGCGTACAGGAGCTGGTCGAGGATCTGCTGGTCTTTGAGTACGCTGCAGCGCATGCGTCCTTCGAGAATAAAGCCGGCTTTTTCCAGGACTCGCCCGGATGCCGGGTTGGTCGCATACGGCTCGGCGTAGATGCGCACCAGGCCAAACCTTTCGAAGGCGAAGTCGCTGAAGCTTGCAACCGCTTCAGACATAATCCCCCGGCCCCAATAGGGTTCGGCCAACCAGTAACCCAGCTCCGCGGTAAGCCGGTGGACATCCTGGTTCAGCGATACGCCGATCCCACCGACCGCTCCTTCTGGCGTGGCGATCGCGAAGAAGGTTGGTGGGTTTTGGCCTCGCATGCGCAGCAAAAAGGCCCGGGCATGTTCCAGGGTATAGGGATGCGGAAAACCATCCCGCAGGTTCAACCAGATCTTCCGGTTGTTGGCATAGCGGGCCAGGGCCTCGGCATCCTGTTCTTCCCATGGACGGATACAGCCAAATGAAGTCAAAATCGATGTCATGGATTGCCCTTGTTGATCGGAAACAGTGGTTGGGATGTTGGTGCGCGCTCGAACCTGCGGCTGCCCAATCTCCTCGAAAATGCTTTTCATATACCAAGGGAGATATCTCTTATAATTATATCGGTATCTGGGATGCCGCTACTGCTGTTATCCGGCGTTGGCCGGCTTACGCAGCAGGCTGGTAGTGATGGCTGCGCCAACGAGCAGGAGAACCGCGATCAAGGGAACCATAAGGCCAACCCCGTGGGGCTGGACAGGCTCGCGGGCGTCCCCAGCATCCGCTCGAAAGCATGCATCGCGTCGACAGAGAAGTTATCTCGTAAGGGTTGGAGCAGGATAAACGGTCGGGCCGGGTCGCCAACCAGCGGGCTGAGCCGCCAGGTCATCTGTGAGCTGACAAAGGCGTATAGGAAAACCCAGGCCAGCAGAAGGGTGCGCCAGGCGCGCCGTCCTCGGTCAGCGCCATCCCGCGCCACAGGTAGTACAATGAACTTGAATGAAATCGAAGACCTTGGAGAAATGCTGTTAAGCAAAACCGCATATCCGGTTCCTCGCTTCAGGATCATCCGCGATATCCTCAAACTTTCCCCGCACAACCCCCTTTACATCCATGCGAAAGCGGGGATGCTGAAGAGCAGGTGGGCTGCTGAGGTTCAGCATTCGCAGCATCCGGATGGGACCTGGGGGAGGTTTCACTCACGAGATTCTTCGATCCGCTGTAAATTTCCCACTACGGAACTGGCCGTCAGCCGGGCGCTGGCCCTGGGGCTGGATCGAGAAAGCGAAACATTAAGGCGGGCGGCTGCTTTTATGCTGCGTGTCCTGGAATGCAGAGCGGATTGGTCCGATCCTCCGGAGAAGCATGAAGGCTGGCCAATCAATATCCTGTTCATCACGGCCGGTACGCTGGCAAAGATCGACGCGCACCATCCGGCCCTGCAGGTCAGCTCCGAGATCTGGGTGGAAATCGTAAAGCGCTCTTTTCGTTCCGGCGCTTACTGTGCCGAAGACGAGCGAGCCGCGCATCGAGAATTGAATAAGATCATCACCAAAAACAAATATCTGAAACTGGCTTCACTCTATCCTCTGCTGCTGCTCTCTTCTGCCCGCAGCCCTCTCCCTGAAAACACCGAAAGGCTCTTCCTCGATTGGCTGTGGAATAAAGAAGGCGGGATATACTATATCTACGACGGCTGTTTGAGTAGATTTCCGGAAACCAGTGTGCGAGGGGTTCCGTTTTGGGTCGAGGCAATGGAAGTCCTTTCCCGGTTTTGCTCCTGGAGATCCTTCACCCAGGCTGCTGTTGAGTGGATCTGGAGACAGAGAGACCTGCAAGGCCTGTGGGACTTTGGCGCCAACGCCAGGGCTTCGATCTACTTCCCACTGTCGGATACCTGGAGAAACCCGATCGACCGGAAAATCGACTGCTCCATAAGAATTCTAGCTCTCTTGAGAAAATACGCCGAAGATCAGCCACCGGTCCGATTGTAAAAAGCTAACCGCGAATGACGCAAATTGTCCGAATCAAAAAAACTTTCATCCACGAAGCTCACCAAGCACGCGAATCATTAAAAAATTTTTGCTAATTCTTAGTGTTCTTCGTGTCCTTCGTGGATTCTAATTTAGAATTTATTCGCGCAATTCGTGGATAAAACCTCCCGAAACTATCTGCCGCTAGATTGACTTCAAAACATTCGTTTTTGAGCGAGGGGAAAAATGGAAACGAATAATTACGATACCATCGCGGATTTATACGATACCTACGTCCCGGCCACTTTTGATATCCCCTTCTTCCTGGGTGAGGCTAAAAAAGTGCCCGGTGAAGTCCTGGAATTGATGTCTGGCACCGGCAGATTGTCTTTGCCGCTCATCGAGGCAGGCGTCCGGTTGACCTGCGTGGATCTCTCGCGTGAGATGCTCAAGGTGCTGGAGGAAAAGCTTGTAAGGCGCGGGCTTTCCGCGCGAGTCTACCCGATGGATATCTGCGAGCTCGATCTGGGCAGGCAGTTCGACCTGGTCCTCATCCCCTTCCACTCGTTTGCCGAGATCGTTTCTCCCGAAGACCAGCGCAGGGCCCTCGAGCGCATCCACCGGCACCTGATGCCGGGAGGATCTTTCATCTGCACCCTGGGGAATCCTGCTGTGAGGCGCCAGACTGTGGATGGGAAGCTGCGATTTTTCAGGAGGTACCCGTTAGACGGACAGCGAGCGCTGCTCCTGTGGCTGCTGGAGAATTTACACCCGGCAGACAACCATATCGTAGAAATGCTGGAATTCTTCGAAGAATATGACGAAAACGGGATGCTGTGCTCCAAGCGCCTGCTGGAGCTGCGTTTCCGGCTGTCGAGCCGGGGGGAATTCGAAGCGCTGGCCTGCTCCGCCGGGTTTACAATCTCGGCTCTCTACGGGGATTATTCCTACTCCGAGTTCCGCGAAGACAGCAGCCCCTCGATGGTGTGGGTCCTGAAGAAAGGATAAGCATGGAAGGACAAAATAACCTTGCAGAATATGCCGATCCTGAGATCTACGACCTGGAGAACCAGGATTTCGAGCCGGACGGTCCTTTCTTGCTTGCCTATGCCAGGCAGCTGAGCGGGCCGGTGCTCGAGCTGGGCTGCGGCACCGGCCGGGTGACCATCCCGCTGGCCCAGGCAGGGATCGAGATTACCGGGCTGGATATCGTGCCCGGGATGTTGGAGCGCGCCAAACAAAAGGCGCAAGGACTGCCCATCCGCTGGGTCCTGGCGGATGTACGTTCCTTTCAGCTCCAGCAAACCTTCGGGTTGATCTTCGAAACCGGCAGTGTCTTTCAGCACCAGCTGGAACGCGGCGACCAGGAGGCGATGCTGGCCCGGGTGCGCGAGCACCTGCGGGATGACGGGCGCTTTATCGTGAGCGTCATGTTCCCCCACCCGGACAGGCTTGGCCGGGTCGAGAGCGAGCAAGAATGGTTTACCTATCAGGATGGAGAGGGTCGAGAGATCCGGGTAACCGGCACCGAAGAATATGACCCCATCCGCCAGGTAAAGCTGGAGACGGCCTACCGGCGCTGGCGGGATGCGGATGGGCGGGAATTCCTCCAGGTAGCCCCAATGTCGCTGCGCTATGTTTTTCCCCAGGAGATGGAGGCGCTCCTGCATTACAACGGTTTTGAGATCCTGGAGCGCTACGGGGGCCTGGATGCGAGGCCGCAAACCGGAGACAGCCCGCAGTTGATCTATGTCTGTAAAAAATAAAGGTATCCACGAAGGATACGAAGATCACTAAGCACTTATCCTAAAAATCCCATTTTTAGGATAAGTGCTTAGGGTCAGCCTTTGGGTGATGAAACAGTCTCTTAAGGGTTTGCCAGAACCTCGATCTGCTCCGGACCGCGGACGTAAATGACCGGGTCGCCCTGATACCATTCGATCAACCCCCGGACGCGTATTCGCTGGCCTGGGAAGTAGAGTTCCTCCGGGGGGGCGATAAAGTGAGGCATGGATTCTACCGGAATGAGCGCCTTGAACGCGCCTTCATGCGGGTTTTCAAAGCCTAACAACAAGGTTTTGCGATTGTTGAACTCAAATTTGACCTGGCCTTCGACCGCGGCAATCGAGCCGGCGAATTCGCGTGCCTGGGTATACGGGATGGGTTGATCCAATACCTGGGGTGCGCCGGGAGGCAGAGCCGGTGTTTCGCCGGCATCAGTAGTCTGAATGGCCGGGCCGTTCTCCAACGCGATCAGTGCGCCATCGTTGCTGAGAAAGTAAACGCCGGTTCCGCTGACCACCCAGGCCGAATACCCTCTCCAATATTGGTTGTAGACCTGGCCCTGGTTGTAATAAATGTAAAAACCGGCCGGGATGGAGCGCGGGTCGCCTTCCTGGATCATGTTTTTTGAGCAGTAATGACTGGCGCTAAAAGCGCAGCTGAGGGAGGAGGTAATGAAATGGGGAAGGTTGTTGGTGGTAATGGGGCTGCCGCTGGTCGCACCGCGAGTAGGGCCGCGGTCCAGGATTTGATGGGCGATTCCAAACATCCAGTGTCCGCCGAAGAGATCATTCCCCGCCATGCTCAGGTTGAGCTGCTCATCGGTGGGGAAGAATGTGTTTTGCATAAAACGCACATCCCCGGCCTGGAACCCTGATACGGTGGTAGAGTCGAGGGTCATTTCTCCCAGATGAGAGTCATAGCGGCCGTCGCAGTAGGCGTTGTTACAGGGCGAGCCTCGCATGACCACGTAGGCAACCTCGCTGCCATCTGCGAAGCGTTTCACGACCGGCTGGGGACCCATATTCGTCCGGCCGCCGTCGCCAAATCCGCCGTGGCCAATATTAGTGACAAAAGCCTTTCCGCCGTCCGAGAGACGCAGCGCGTAGAGGGCTTGCTGATCGGGACGGTTGGCCAGGTTGGTTCGCATTTGCGCGTTGGTGGAAGGCCAGGGGTCCCAGGTCCACATAGTCTGCCAATTCAGGCGCAGTTTTACCAGAACCATCCCGTGACCCTCGGCAATGACCGGCCAGCCGTATTTCACCTCGGCGTTCGGCGCATTGTCGCCCGGGTCGCCGGGCGATAAGGGGGTCGGTTTCACCCGCCAGGCCTGGGCGCCACCCAAATTGTGAATGGCGTGGACGTAGAGATCCTCACTCGCGGCAACGACCAGGCCGGTGGCGGGGGAGATGGCCGGTGGGGTTTGGACGGGGGAACCGGCGTCATACGACCAGGCGAGGGTCATACTGTTTTTAAGGATGGCATAGACGCGGCTGCCCATGCTGAAATAGACCCGATCTGCATAAAGCGCTGGCGGCAACGGCAGGGTGCTCGTGGATTGTCCGTTGTACTCCCCGTTGGTCTGGCCGGTAGCGGCATTCAATCGGTAGAGCCTGCCGTTGGAGGAGACGACAAAGAGATAATCGCCTTGGGGATCGTAGGCGGGGGTGGAGTTGATCTCACCTCCCGGATTGAGGTTCCAGACCTGGGCGCCGTTACTGGCGTCAAGCGCATAGACTCCATAAGCTCCCGCCGCGACGTAGACTCGCCCGCCGCCAGTGACCGGCTGAACATTACGGGGAAGCCTGATTTTTCCACTGATAACCGCACCCTGGGCATTTGGCCCGTTCCAGGACCATTTCCAATGCCATGGGGTGGGGATGACCTGGGCGGTGTAACTGGTATGCTGAGCATCGTGGGCGTGTTGGGTCCATTCACCTGGGGTGGTGACGAATGTGCCATTGGTGACGAGTGGAAGGAACACAAGGGTAGATTCAACCAGGTTTTGGGGAGTGGCCAGAAGACCGCGCGAGGGCGGGAGATAGGCTGCCTGGCTGGCTGAGACGATGGTGATAAGGGCTAAAATTGTGGTACCGATGATTAACTGGATATAACGGATTTTCATGGTTTACCTGTAATCTATTCAATCTCCGCTACGCAGGCCAGTGAAAAATTGCGGCCGTTTAAAGAGCAATCACAACAATTAGAGAAGGCAGATAGCATGTCGCTCTCCGCCGGACCGGGCACGCATCAGATGATCTGTCGCGAACGCAGGTTTATTTTACACTTTATGTCTGATTTTTGGACAAAACAAAGCATGGCTCTGCCGTATTTCGCTGTTATTTTCATCCCTCACACCCCACTGGCCTATCCTTTCAGCCCTCTTTACAAAACCCCGCGCAGGCGGGGTTTCGCAGCAGTAGTGGCAGCTTTTGAAAATTTACAAAATAACCGGGCTATCACCCACCGGCCCTCCTCGCAATCTGGCTCCGCCCGGACGTTTACGTCCGGGCTGGTTTGCAAAGCCCTGCGGGCTGGATTAAGGCCAACGGCCTTCGCAAACTAGCCTGGAGCTTTCAGCTCCAGGCGGCTCTCTATCTGCATCCTTCATTTGATCTTTTCATACGCCTTAAGCTTGAGCAGAGCGTCGATGGTCACCCAGCCGCGCCATTCCGCCTCGGCGGCCGGGCTGAGCGCCTCCCAGTTGATTGGCCAGCCGCCGTCGGGCTGCTGCTTGCCTGCCAGGGCATCCAGGTGCAGCTGGAGGGTGGCATCGTCGAACAGCGGGCGCAGAAAGCTGTCAGGGCGCGGCGCCCAGTCCAGCGGGAACTTGACATACCCCTCGGCATTGGGGTCCAGGGCCACGATACCGGGCCTGGCCACCAGCGACCGGATCCGTTCCAGCTCGGCCGGCGCCTGCTCCCGGTTTACCGGGGTGTGCTCCAGAAAATCGATGGCCGGCATCAAGTCGTGATAGAAATCTGATTCGAAGACCGGGATGGACCGCCAGCAGAAGGCCGAGGCGCGCTCTACCCAGGGATGTTTGACCTCATGCTTGAGCAGCAGCGCGCACAGCGAGGCGGTCGGGTTGACCTGCCCGGTCTGGTTTTCGGCGTTCATCCAGGGGGTGTGCGGGTAGCCTTCCAGGTTGGGGAGCGCAAAAGGCACCCCGCCCTGCGCGTCGCTGACCGTTTCCAGCCAATCGCAGGCGCGCAGCACCATGGGATCATCCATCCGATCGACCAGGTCAAGGGTAACAAAGGCGCGTTCCGTCGCCAGAGTCTGGCTGCCAGGTGTGCGCACGTCGGATTCGAGCGCATTGCCAAAACCTCCGTCCGCGTTCTGGTAGGCTTTTAGCGCGGTAACCACCCGATCTCCGGATCCGCCCTCGAAAAGGGCCGCAAACAACAGCCGCTCGAGCAGCCGGGCATTCGCGTACATGAAATTCCGCGCGCGTTCGAAATCGTATTCAGGCATATGAACCTCCAGTAGATAGTCCAAAAAAGCTCTGTCCACGATGTTCACGAAGAGACGCGGATGAAATCTCTCGTTATCTTGTTTCGCCTGTCCTTGATGATTTTCTCAGGGTGAACTTCGTGCCCTTCGTGGACTCTTTTTCTTAGTCCATCTCAGTATACCGACCGATTGGTGACAACAGCCTGTCACCGTTTTTGCCATTTCCCAGTTGTATGGAAAGCGGACCGTCTCACTTTCTGGTGCTGCGGATGAGCGCGGCCGGATCGGATCTGCTTTTGGGAGACAGGTAGCGTTCCACCAGGGTCTTCCCAATTTCCCCCATCCGCTCGCACAGCTCCTCTGGCGCCTGGACCTGGATCTCTGCGCCCAGCCCGGCGAAGTAACCCGCAAAATAATCCAGGTCGGAGGGCGGGCAGCGGAAAACCAACCGGGCGCTGCCATCTGGGCTGTGCTGCAGGCTGCTGGCGATGTGCGGCTCGATCTCGACGATCAGCGCACCCCGCGGGGTCAGCTCGGCGCGGATCTCCGGGTGAGAGGGGTGATCGTAAGGCAGCGCCTCGACCACCGGGGCGCCTTGAAAATCTTCCTCCGGCGCTTCCAGGCTCAGGATGCGGTCGACGCGGTAGGTACGCTCTTGCTGTTTCTCGAAGGTAAACGCGCGGCAGTACCAGTAGCCGTGCTGGCTGTATACATTGTGCGGCTTGCAGTGCACCTGGCTGACCTGCTCGGCAGACTGGTAGGTCAGCTTGACCCAGCGCCCTTCCTCGAGCGCCCGGACGATGGCATCCAGATAAGGGGCGCGCTGGGCTCGCTCTGGCGCCGGGACTTCCACCTTCTCGAGCAGCTTTTCCAGGTGGGAGAGCTGGATGGGTGGAAGCAGCGCGCGCAGTTTGGCAGCCAGGGACACGCGTTCTGTCGAGTAAGGCGCGTCGGAAAGCTGGTTGATCGAATTGAGGGCCAGGAGCATCAAAAAGGCCTCGTTGGAGGTCAGCGCCAGCGGCTCCAGGGTGAAGCTCTCGGGCAGCGAGTAGCCCCCGCCCGGGCCTTCGCGGGCGATGACCGGCACGCCCATCTCCGAGAGAGCCTGCACGTCGCGCAGCACCGTACGGCGCGAGATCTCGAAATGCCGGGCGATCTCCCCGGCGGTATGCGGTTTATCCTGCAGGAGGAGCAGGATGGCGGTCAGGCGCTCGGTGCGGTTCATGCGGTTCCCCTTCAGATAAAATACTACCGTATTGTAGCACTGCAAAACACCAAACCGCCAAGAATAGAAAATCTAGTCCAGCCAGTTGCCATATAATGATTATTGTAAAAATCGAGTACTAAACCCAGGTGGATTATGCTGGCAGTGCTGCGTCATCTGTTCGCGATACTGGTCTTGCCTTTTCTGGCCGTGGTGGGGGTACCCTACTGGCTGAGCTCGGCTTTTACGGCCCTCGATACTGGCTGGGAGGGCGGCTCGCTGGCTGCCTGGCCGGCCCGTCTGGCCGGGGCCCTCTCGCTCGGGGCGGGGTTCGTGCTGTTCGCCTGGTGCGTGGGGCTGTTTGCCCGGGTGGGGCAGGGGACCCTGGCGCCCTGGGACCCGCCGCGCAAATTTGTGGCCAGGGGGCCGTACCGCTTCGTGCGCAACCCGATGATCAGTGGGGTGGCGCTGATGCTGGCCGGACAGGCCTTGCTGCGCGGCTCCTGGGTGATCGCTGCCTGGGCTGGCGCGTTTGTTTTGATCAACCACACATACTTTGTCCTCCTGGAAGAACCGGGGTTGGAAAGGCGGTTTGGTGAGAGTTATCGCCTGTATAAAGAGAACGTTCCGCGCTGGATCCCGCGGATCCGGTCGTCACAGGCGGAAGAAGAGGTATAAATGGCCATCGTGGTCAGATTGCAGGATGGGGTGTATACGCGGGATAAACCGGACCGGCCGGAATAGGAAACGGTAACCGGCAGCATACATATCTCTTATTTTCATGGTAAAGACTACAGGCAGGAGAAGATGTCTGACTCAACCCCCAAAAAACCAATCCTGGAGCTGCGCGTGGCGCTGACTACCGGGGATTTTGAAAGGCTGCTGGGTTTCTACCTGGACGGCCTGGGGCTCGAACCGGCCCAGTTGTGGACCACCGAAAAAAGCCGCGCGGTGCTTCTGGAGATGGGCAAGGCTACCCTGGAGCTTTTCGACGAGGCGCATGCCGAGAGCGTCGACCAGATCGAAGTCGGGCGGCGGATCAGCGGCCCTGTCCGCTTTGCGCTGCAGGTCCCCGACCTGCAGGCTGCTCTGGACCGCCTGCTCGCCAGGGGGGCGACCCTGGTCCACCCGCCGGTGGTGACCCCTTGGGGGGATACCAATGCGCGGGTGCAGGACCCGGACGGGATGCAGGTTACCCTGTTCCAAATCCTCGAACAGGGATAAAGCGAGCGCGGGAGCGCTGCTTTCGAAGCCCGAATGCCCGGATCTCTATTCAGAACCCAGATCAGGCGTAAACCTGCAATCCCCAAAACCAACCGGCACGATTCTCCCCAGGACCTCGGCGGAAAATGCCGGGTCCGAGATGCGCGCGAACTTCATATAGGCGCTGATGTGTTGGGATGCTCGCTCACAGCTGTAAGGCGGCTTGTAGCCGGGCGGGTAATTCCCCGAGTAGCCGTTCAGGGTGGGCCAACCCAGCTCCTGGGCCAGGAGCATCGCGTCTGTTTCGACAGCCCAGAATGGATCTGTCCCATTGGCAGCCAGGAACAAGACCGGCTGATCGGGGATCGACTCGGGGATACGCCCGCGCAGCTCGGCGATGCGGGCCTGTGTATCCGCTTTCAAAAACGTTACGTGTTTATAGTAAAACGATTCGGCAAACAAAAGCGCCACCAGGCTCAAGGCAGCCAGGCTTGCGAGATTGATTCGTTGTTTGGAAGCGCGCAGGAGCGCATCCAGCGTGCATCCGGCATACACTGCCAGCGGCCATATCAGAGCCAGCTCGATCCGGGTCACTGTCCGGATGGAATTGATCCCCGGTACATTCAGGATCGCTCGATACAGGGAAAACCCCCGCACGGAGAGTGTAAAGAGGACCAGGAGAGCGACAGCGGTGAGATTCAACCAGGCGATCCGGCGCTGAGCGGACCTGTTTAGACAGAATATTCCCACCCCCAGCAGGCATGCCATCGCTATACCCGGGAATAACTGGTGTTCCCAGCGGGCCGGCAAACCGGTGATCTGATCTGAGATGGGTTTCCACAGCAGCGAATTATCGGCCATCAAGTAGCTCCGCCACCTGGGCAGCATGGTCGCGATGACGTCCCAGCTCCGCTGGAAGCCATAATGGATAGATACCGCGCGGTAAGTCTGAAAAAGGGCGAGCAGCGCCCCCACCAGGCCGGCTGCGACCGCGATCACCAGGATCCGGGTGGGTGGGCGAGCGCTCAGCCAGGCCTCTTTGAGCGCCTCGGGCCAGAACAAGAGTACGCCTCTCCAGGAAGGCAGGCGGGTAAAAAACGGGAGGAGGACCACCATGACAACCAGCAGCAGCGCCAGAAACACCCCCAGATAGATGCTGAGAAAGAACTGCCACACCACGGCCAGGGTCAGCCCGGCCAGGAACTTGAGGCGGGGCTCCTTTGCAAAGTTCCACAACCAAAAACAGGCCAGGGGAATGCCAAACCGGTAGAACAGCTGTGGGTGGTTTTCCTGGGCCAATATGGGCAGCCCAAATGCAAAGAAAAAAGCCCCCGCCGCAGCCGCCAGAGGTTTCAGATTGAGCCGCGAGAGCACAACTGCGGCTGAGAGGTAATTTAGAACGATCCCGATCAGAAACCAGCCTTGAAATGCGGACTCGCGATCCAACCCCACCCAGCGGAATACAGCATAGAATGGCGCTGATCCCAGCAGGTTATCGCCAAAGGCAATCGTATCTGAAAATGGGTAAAAGAAGGGAGCCGTCCAAAAACTATGCTCCATGCCGGACAGCCAGCGAAAAAAATGCTCCAGGATATAGTTGTTGAAGCGGGTATCGCCCAAATCCCCGGGGATAAGCTCGAACTGCGGGCCAAACATGCGGCTCCCTACCAGCCCGATACCGAGGAGCAAGACGATCCAGACCAGCGCTCGATCTTTGATTGAGTCAGAAAGAAATTGGACCGACTTTTTCATCAGCAAAACAGGATTTTCATTGGGATCATTCGCGAAAGTTTTCCGGATTATATCCCCTTTCTAGCTGCCGGACAGTTTCGGAATGATTTATCCGCGAATTGCGCTAATAATGTTTTTCTTTGCGACCTTTGGTCTTCCCAGCACCTGCGGCCGAAGGTGGGGAGGTGTGCGGTTCAGCTTTTCTCTGTCCTGCTTTCTAGCAATACTTATGAAATTCGCGAGATTCAAATTGGTTTAAAGGCCGGACAAATGAGTAGATAAGCTACAATTAACGATGAATTATATATTTTCCGAAATAATCGACGATCTCACCCTGCCCATGGAAACACTCCTGACCCTGCAAACTCACTGTACTCGCGACCTGGATGATGCTGCCCGGGCGGAGATCATCCGGGTATGTTCAGATGCTTTTCAGGATGACGCCAGTATCCTGTTCAAACTCCTACCTCAAGATGGGCTGCATATCCTGGGCTTCCTGGGCGACGAGCTGGTCGCGCACGCAGTGCGCACCACCCGCTGGGTTGAGTTGGCTGACCTTCCAATCCTGAAAACTGCCTACATCGATGCGGTGGCGACGGTGGGGAGATACCAGGGCTGCGGCTTCGGGTCGGTGGTCATGCGCTCGATCGCGGAAGAAATTTTCCAGGAAGACTACCAGCTCTGCGCGCTGGAAACCGACCGGCCGGGTTTCTACACCCGCCTGGGTTGGGAGCTGTGGCTCGGCCCTCTGTACGGGCGCAAGGAGGGGGAAGTGGTGCCAAACCCGGAAGCGCTGGGGCATGTCCTCGTGCTGCGTACGCCCGGGACGCCTGAAATCGACCCATGCAGCGAAATGATCATCCAATTTGACGGGCGATTCTGGTAAGCTCAGGGATGATATCCACGGCGGGGAGTTGATGATGATCTTTTGTCTCGAAACTGAGCGTCTCGTTTTGGGTTCCTTCCGGGATGAAGACCTGGAATCCTTCATTGCATACCGCTCTGATCCCATGGTGGCTCGCTACCAGGGTTGGGAAGCGCCTTACCCGCGCCAGCAGGCGCTGGCTTTCGTGGCCGAAATGAGAGACAAGCTGCCGGGTCTCCCCGGGGAGTGGTACCAGGTTGCCATCCGGCAAAAAACGGACGCTGCGCTGGTGGGCGACTGCGCCTTCCATATTCTTATCGAGGATGAACGCCAGGCCGAGATCGGCTTCACCCTATCGCGCGAGTATTGGGGCAAGGGATATGCCAGCGAAGCGGTGCGCGGCCTGCTCGATTATCTCTTTGGCCAGGCCGGCCTGCACCGGGTGCGCGCGATCTGCGACGTCGAAAACACGGCCTCTGTGAAGGTGCTCGAACGCCTCGGGATGCGCCGGGAGGGGCATTTCATCGAGAATATCTGGTTCAAGGGAGGTTGGGGGAGCGAATATTTGTATGCGGTCCTGCGGCGCGAATGGCAGACTATTCCTGGGAGGGTGGTGAAGCATGCCAGCCAAAGTGGAGACCCGTAGCCCGCGAATAGAAACCCTGCGGAAGGAACTCGAAATGGGTCATGGGGCAGCCCTGGACGCCTTCTGGCAAGAAATGACCGCGCATGGGACGCCCCTGGTCGAACCCATCCCTGGGGATGAGCACCACCGGCTGGTCACCTTCATCTGGCGCGGGAGTCATGACCTGCGCAATGTGGTAGTTCTGGATGGGATTGCCGGCGACAACTTCGCCTCCAACCAGCTTACGCAACTACCGGGTACGGATCTGTTTTTCAAATCTTACCGGGCGCGCAAAGATACCCACACCGTTTATTCTTTCTCGACCAATGACCCGCTCTTGAGTGAAGAAGATGAAGGTTGGGCTGAGCATTACTCCTCGGTATTTTGCATGGACCCGCTCAATCCGCACACGCTCTTTGGCGAGGAATCGGTGCTGAGGCTGCCGGATGCGCTCCGCGAGCTGTGGATCGAGGCGAGGCCGGGGGTCCCGGCCGGCCAGGTCGTTCAATACCTGTTTCACAGCGATCTGCTGAACAACGAGCGAGATATCTGGATCTACACCCCGCCGGGTTATAACCCGCTGAAGGGCGCTTATGCGTGGATGCTTCTCTTTGACGGCAGGGCGCATCTCAATCTGCCGGCGCCCACCATTCTGGATAACCTGATCGCGGAGAACCGCATCCCCGCCCTGGTTGTTGTGTTTGTCGCAAACGCGGAGGGAGCCCGCACCCGCGAGCTGACCTGCAGCCCTGCCTTCGCGGAGTGTATCTGCCAGGAGCTGCTTCCCTGGGTCCGCGAGCGGTATCCCATCTCCCCCGATCCGCAGCAAGCCATCATCGGCGGGTTTAGCTATGGGGCCCTGGCGGCCGCGTTTACCGCCCTGCGCTGCCCGCAAGTCTTTGGCAAAGTCCTGGCGCAGAGCGGCTCGTACTGGTGGGGGCCCGGATATGACGACCGCAAAATCCTTCCGGAAGACGGCGAGCAAGACTGGCTGATCCACCAATTTGTCAAAGCGGACCGGCGGCGGCTGCGTTTCTATCTGAGCGCCGGGCTGCTGGAAACGGGCTGCCCGCCGGGAGGGATCCTCACGAGCACGCTGGCAGCCAACCGGCATTTTCGAGATGTGCTCGAAGCCAAAGGATACCTGGTGGGTTACCAGGAGTACAGCGGCGGGCATGACCTCATCGGGTGGCGGGGTGTGTTCCCCGAGGCGGTTGTGACCTTGAGCAGCGCATAAGCAGAATAGAGGCGGGCCATAATGAAATCAACAATCACTCGAATCCTGTGGATCGTCGCGGTCCTGCTTCTGGCTGGCTGCGGCCAAAAAGATAGATCTCTGATCGGCATCAGCCTGGATTTCCCTTACGGAGAGACCCGCTTGCTGGTCCAAAGAGACGGCGAAGCGTACCTTTTCTACGGGGAGCTGCCTCAATCTCAGGTGGTCAAGAAAGATACCTTCGATATCGACAGGCTGTTCGACCAGCTGCAGACCAGGGTTAAAGAAAATGCGCCGGCCGAAGATCGGCCGCTCGGCCAGCCTTTTGGCAGTGTATCGTTCCATTACGAGGATGGAAACAGCCAGGAGTATCTCATCTATGACGGCAGTTTTGCGGAAGAGTTATTTGAAACTGCCCGTAAAAATATCGAGAGTCATTCCCCCAATCTGTGAGATTGCTCAGATCAATTGGGTGATAAGGAGGACTTTTAATGCCGGATTTTTTGAGTTTATTGGGCGGTCGAAAAGGCCATTTCCGCTATGAATCCGGGCATCACGGCGGCTTGTGGTTCGACCTGGATGCTGTATTCCTGCGCGCCAGCCGCCTGGAGCCCTTCACCGGTAAGCTGGCGGAAATCCTATCGAGATACACAGTCGAAGCGGTGTGTGGGCCTTTGACGGGCGGTGGTTTCCTGGCCCAATTGATCGCGGCGGCGCTGGATGTGGATTTCATTTACGCCGAACGGGTCGCGCCGGCGGACCGGGCCGGCCTGTACGCTGTACAGTACCGCATCCCAGACAGCCTGTGCGGGCTCGCCGCCGGGAAGAGGGTCGCGATTGTCGATGACGTCGTCAGCGCCGGTTCGGCGGTGCGCGGCGCTTTCACAAGTTTGCAGGCTTGTGGGGCGGTCCCGGTCGCGGTCGGCGCGCTGCTCCTGTTGGGCCCCGCCGCCCCGGACTATTTCGCGGGTTACGGCATCCCGGTGGAGCGGGTCGAGTATATGGAAAACGACCTGTGGGCTCCGGCGGAGTGTCCGTTGTGCGCCGGGAAGGTGCCGCTGGAAGACTTCACCCCCGACCGCAATAGATAAGAGGAAAGACACATGAGTACGAAAAAAGTTGATAAAGCTGTACCACCCGAGCAGTTAGCCCTATATGACAGGCTGGTTGCAACCATTCCGGATCTGGAAAGGAAAGGGGCGAGCATGCCTTACACTTCCTGGAATGGGAATATGTTTTCATTCCTTGCGAAAGACGGTTCCTTAGCCATCCGTCTCCCGCGAGAGGCGAGAGAAGAGTTTCTTGGTAAATACAACACCCGATTATGTGAAGCCAACGGGACGGTTCTAAAAGAATACGCAGCTGTCCCGGCGGATCTGTTGGCGAACACACAGGAATTGAAAAAATACTTTGAAATCAGTTTCGAGTATGTAAAAACTTTAAAGCCCAAACCACAGAAGAAGAGCAGCAAAACAGAATAAAGGGATAAAGACTTTATCCACGAAGGACACGAAGTTCACGAAAAATAGTACGCCCGTTTGAGGACCGGGATCAGTGGACAGGAGGCCAGCAATTGGAGTAAACTGGGGTTTGCGACAACCAGGGATCTGGCCTGGCAGCATTCCAGTCCGCGGGTTGCCAGATCAACTTTTTGTTGAAGGGATTATAAAGACTAAAGATCGATGGAGAGAAATATCGCGAAGCCGTCGGGAATGACGGCATTCATCTTGATCTGGATCGGGCAAATTGTGTCTGTGCTGGCCTCCAGCATGTCCCAATTCGCGCTCACCATCTGGATGTACCAGCAGACAGAGAGCGCGACCGCCATGGGGCTGCTGCAGGTCTTTTTCATCACCCCCTTCCTGCTCATGTCGCCCATCGCCGGGGTGATGGTGGACCGTTACAACCGCAAACTGATGATGATGGTGAGCGACCTGGTGGCGGTGATCGCTACGGGTGGTGTTTTTATCCTGTTTGCATCAGGACGTTTGGAATTCTGGCACCTCTACATTGCTGCGGCACTCAACGGCATCGGAAATACCTTCCAATGGCCGGCCTATTCCGCGGCCATCAGCACCATGATCCCCAAGGAGCAGCTGGGCCGCGCCAACGGCCTGATGTCGCTCATAGAGGCCGGACCTGGGGTAGTCGCCCCACTGCTGGCAGGGGCGCTGCTGCCGGTCATCAGCCTGACGGGTATCCTGGCGGTTGATGTGATCACTTTCTTCTTCGCTGTCGGTGCTTTGGCTTTTGTCCATGTTCCCCAACCGGCCCAGACCGAAGAAGGGAGAAAGTCGCAGGGCAGCCTGCTCAAAGAGGCGGGCTACGGCTTTCGCTATATTTTTTCCCGGCCCAGTCTGCTCGGCTTGCAGCTCATCTTCTTTTTTGGCAACCTGTTCGCGGGGATCGGCAATACGGTTCTGGCGCCGATGGTGCTGGCCCGCACCGGTCAGGACAGCCTGATTTTCGGCACGGTACAGGCGGCCGGCGCGGCCGGAGCCGTGCTGGGCGGTATCTTGATGAGCGCCTGGGGGGGCTTCAGGCGGCGCGTACACGGTGTTTTGGGAGGTTGGATCTACGCGGGGATCCTGGGAACTTCGATCCTCGGTTTAAAATTTGGCCTGCCCGTCTGGCTGGTGGGGATGGTGCTCGGCGCTCCAATCGTCACTGCTTTGATCAATGGCTCGAACCAGGCCATCTGGCAGTCGAAAGTTGCCCCAGACCTGCAAGGGCGCGTCTTCTCAGCCCGGCGTTTGATTGCCTGGTTTACCAACCCCATTTCGCCGATTATTGGCGGAACGCTGGCCGATTTTGTGCTCGAACCGGCCATGCAAAGCCAGGGGACCCTCCCCAATACCTTCGGCTGGCTGGTAGGCACCGGACCCGGAGCGGGCATGGGTCTTTTACTGGTTTTGTGCGGCCTGGGAATGTCGCTGGTTGGGCTGGCCGGGTATTTCGTACCGGTCGTCCGGAATGCGGAAGACCTTCTTGCGGATCAGGACCAGACCGTCGGGCAGTTCAACACAGCTCCCGCCGACTGACCTGAGCGAATCCTTCAGCTACGCTACCATGATCCGTTTGGGCCTTCGCCGTCTGTCATAATTCTCGATTATATACTGGGAATAACAAGCACATAAGCAAAACGAGCAGGGCCGAATCACACCGGCCCAGTTTTGTGTTTTGTACGCTTTACTTTGGAGTGAACGCCGAGGCGTTGGTGCTATACTTTTGAGAAGATTACTACGGCGATTACAAGTGAAGGAGCAGAACATGGCCAAGAAAAAGGCGAAACAGTCGTCACAAGACGATGAGCATATAATTCTCGGGCCAGTTAATCCAGAGGCCATCAACGAGGAACTGGGAATTATTCGATACGTTGAAAAAGAAACACACGATGAAAAGGTTCTTTTTCTTGAAAATGTCTTCTATCTTTCGTAAAAACGATTGTCTCGGATGAAATGGTTCCTGTTGGCCAGGATCGTCCTAAGATGGCTGATTTTATTCACTGGTCAGAACTTATTGCAAATTCGATAGCTCAAGGATCAAGTGCTGAAGAGATTCGCTCCTATCTGAAAACAATATCAAAAGCGGCCTGGCAATTAGTGAATTGGCTGACTCATGCAACGAACGCCACAAGGTTTGATGGGAATATGGCAATCGAGGCGACAGAATATGTTCTCATGGCTTTTGGAGCCGCTCTTCTTAGACATAAAAACGGAATACCTGACCGATAAGCCCCCAAGGGTGTAAAACGCGAGGTTGCCAGCAATGAAAATTCCGACGCTATGAGACCGGTCTGGTATATCGCCTGCGAGAAATTTGGCCCTCACACCCATAAAGGATGGGATAAATATCTTACCTGGGCAAAATTGCCGCATCTGATTGAAGTCGTTTCACTGGATGTGGTTTTGTGTCCGAGCGTCATCGAACACCTGACCGCTGAAGATTGGGGGCATAATGTTGCCGAAGATTTCAAGACCGATCTCTTCGCCGACCTGGACTACCTGGTTCAGCGTGTGGGTGATCTTACCTCAGTCAATATTCTGGCCACAATTGAAGAGCCGGGCATCGAGGACCTGACATCCATTCAAGACGATCGTTTTGTGTTTAAGGGGTTTGACCTCGTTGAACGTCCCGGGTTAGGGATCAGCGCCCTGGTCAACTGCGGTGGTTTTGACAAAGCATTCCTTCCGGATGAGCTAAATCAATCCGGACTGATCTCCGATTATGGTTTTGTGCGAGAAGTACAAGAACGTTTGGTGAAATACTATCCTGAACACGAGCATGCTCATTGCCTGGTATGGGCGATCTGGAGAATGGAAGTATAGCCGGTCGTCTTCTTCCTGGGGAAAGGGGCATGAAATGGATCTAAAGAAGTAGGGAAAATCCTATGGTCGAGCGGGTATACCCCCAATTGATCTGCTTCTCAAGATTCTCTAGAATAGAAAGACGTATAAACTGAGCCAAAATTGGTTCATTAATTTACTGGTTGGAGGATTTAGATATGCCTGTCTCACTTCAAGCGATACTTGCTTCAATTGTCGCTTTTCTCCCCAGCCTGCTGGCTGGGATCGCGATCCTGGTCGTCGGCTGGCTGGTGGCGATCGTGGTTTCTCGCCTGGTTGGTGGACTGCTGCACCGCACAAACCTGGACAACCGCCTGGCAGGGATGCTCAAGGGCGGACAACCGGAGCGCGTGCCAATCGAGCGTTGGATCTCCACCGCGGTTTTCTGGCTGATCATGATCTTTGTGATCGTTCTATTCTTACAGACGATCAATGTCGGCCAGGTTGCTGCGCCCTTAAACGCCCTGCTGACTCAAATTACTACATTCATCCCCAATTTCCTGGCTGCTCTGGCGCTTGCCCTGGTAGCCTGGGTGGTTGCGACTATCTTGCGGATGCTGATTGTGCGTGTGTTCGGAGCGTCGGGCCTGAGTAAGAGTCTTTCCGATCAGGCGGATATGGATGCTCGCAATCGCGTGTCGATTGGCCAGACGATAGGCAATGTGGTCTACTGGCTGGTGTTTCTGCTGTTCCTGCCGGCCATTCTGGATACCTTACAGCTGCGTGGGATCCTGACCCCGGTCCAAAATATGGTCAACGGGATCCTGTCTGCCCTACCGAACATCCTCGGTGCTGCGGTTGTACTGGCCGTGGGGTTCCTGGTTGCGCGCGTGCTGCGCCAGATCGTCACCAACCTCTTAGCGGGATTGGGCATCGATCGCCTGGGACACGATACCGGCGTCACCCAGGCTGAAGGCCAGACCCAACTCTCAAACATCATCGGCACAGTGGTATACGTGCTGGTGATGATCCCGGTTATCATCGCCGCCCTGAACGTGCTGGACATCCCGGCTATCTCCACCCCGGCGGCAAATATGCTTAACATGCTGCTCAACGCGATCCCCTTGATCTTTGGGGCCGCCTTGATCCTGGTGATCGCCTACTTCGTGGCCCGGCTGGTGGGATCCCTGGTGACCAATATTCTAACCGGCATCGGGTTCAATAATATCTTCCGGGGCATCCTGCCTTCCAGTATGACCGGCTCCAGCCCGGGAACACCCGCTTATCCCCAAACGATGCGGCAAGAGCCGATCCCGGTAACCGGGATTGCAGCGACTGGAGCCCAGGAGTTTTCACCGGAACAGCTCCGGAGGGCATCTCCTGCGCAGATCATGGGCACCATCGCAACTGTGGCCATACTACTCTTTGCCATCATGGAAGCCGCGCGGCTGCTTGGTTTTGCCGCGCTGGGTGTGCTGCTCGGCGATTTGATCGTCACCATCTCCAATATCTTGTTTGGCCTGCTGATCTTTGGGATTGGCCTTTACCTGGCGAACCTTGCCTACCGGGCAGTCCAGAGCTCAAATGTCTCCCAGGCAAACATCCTGGCGACCGCGGCACGCGTATCCATTATCATATTTTCCGGCGCCCTGGCTTTGCGGCAAATGGGGATCGGTCAGGATATCGTCAACCTGGCTTTTGGCCTGCTTCTGGGCGCGGTAGCGGTTGCTACGGCCCTGGCCTTTGGCCTGGGCGGCCGGGACGTCGCCCATCAGGTGTTGGAACGCTGGCGAGAACGGATGCGCCTGGAAGAAAACCGGCCTTCCTTCTCCTCCAACCCGGCAAATCCGTCCGGTTTGAGGGGAAGAGGCAGCGAAGAGGTGTCAGGGACCGCGAGCCCGGATTAAGCAATTCTTCCTCTCCAGCGAGTGGACCCTATAATTGTGATTTATCAAAATCGACCCCATGGGTCGATTTTGATTTATGTTTGATTTTCACTGTAGAATTAGATGAAATCCATCAAATTCTATATTTCTTTCAATATGTTAGAACACCCTGCGCTTCAAGATATCCAGATCATCCATAGTTTGCGAAACTACTACGGGCTAAATGCTGTCCAGGTAACTTTTTTTCCCCTGGGAGCCGACCCGAATACGGCCGTATACCGGATCGCCGCTGAGGATGGAAAAGCATATTTCCTCAAATTGAGACTGGGAAATTTCGACGAAGCTTCTGTGATCGTCCCCAGATTCCTGCTGGATCAGGGGATAAACCAGCTGATTGCCCCGATCGCAGCGAATGATCACCGGCTTTGGATACCTTTGGAAGACTTTACCCTAATCCTTTATCCGTTTGTTGAGGGGAAAAACGCCATCGATGTTCGTTTATCGGAAAACCAATGGGTCGATTTTGGGGCTGCTCTGAAAGGGATCCATTCGAGAACCATTCCCGCCGCTCTCGAGGGCATGCTGGATCGAGAAACCTTCTCTTCAACAGGTCGAGAAGCGGTCAAAGCATTCCTGGATCGGGTCAAACAGGAATCTTTTATAGAGCCGACGGCCGTAAAGACAGCCGATTTCTTGAAGGTCAAACAGGAGGAGATTTCCAATCTTGTCGAGAGAACCGAACGCCTGGCATTGGCGCTAAAAGAGCGTCCGCTGGAATTTGTTTTGTGCCATTCGGATGTTTTCGCGGCCAATTTGCTGATCGATGCCAACGCCAGGATCTACATGGTTGATTGGGATAACCCCATCCTGGCGCCCAAAGAAAGGGACTTAATGTTTATCGGCGGGGGTATTTGTGATGTTTGGAATACGGCCGAAGAATCCGAGTTGTTTTATAAAGGATACGGACAGACCCGGATCGACCCAACCGCACTGGTCTATTACCGTTACGAGCGGATCATTCAAGACATTGCCGTCATCGCAGAAGGGATATTGACCAGCGATGAAGGTGGCGCGGATCGAGAGCAAGAGTTTGGATTTTTAAAAAGCAATTTTGTGCCCAACGGGGTATTAGCGATTGCCTATAAGACAGATCGAGATTTGCTGGATGCAAACTCAGCCTGTCGTTGATAGAGGGCATCTACCCGCCGAAAATTCTCAGGATTCTGTATGTGAAAATTTGAACCTCACTCAGCAGCAGTTTGCCGCTTTGATGGGGGCCAGCGTGTGTTATTCAGGGGCTGCCAGCCATTGTGCCTCTGCATGGATTGGGCCGTTCAATGTTTTCAGGAATGCGATGATCTGGGTGATCTGCTTTTCACTCAATTTCAACGGCTCCAATTCGCTGTGACCCACAGGCGCTTCGGGTGCGGTGTTGTAATGATTTAGCACTTCTTCCAGTGTGGCGAATTGACCTGCATGCATGTAGGGTCCGCGGGTTGCCACATTGCGGAGCGAAGGCGGTTTGAACTGGCGTTCCAACTCGTGACCGTCAGCGACCAGGAAGCGCAGCTCACCACATTGCTGAGGTTGTGCGTCGCTGTAGGTGCTGAGGCAGTTAAATTCATCGGCTAGAACTTGCTGAGCACCTTTCGCGCGACCAACATCTTCGGGCAAATCTGGCGCGGCAGGGACGCCTGTGTTGTGAAAGTCATTGTTGGTGAAGAGGGGACCGTTATGGCAGTTGGTGCAGCTGGCTTCACCAATGAAGAGTTTCAAGCCCGCGATTTCCTCGGGGGTGAGGATCTTATTTGCCGATTCATAATCACTGTTGAGTACTGCTTCCACGTATCGATCGAAGCGTGATTCACCAGGGATGAGCAGGCGTTCATACGCCGCAATGGCCTTGCCCATGTTGACGTAGATAAACGTTACAGCTTCACGGTCTTCGGGAGACATCCCTTCCCAGTTTGCGGCGGCCTGGGTATCGGCAACCGGCCCGGCATCCGGGGGCAGCCGCGAGAGATCGGGTAAAGGTCCGAAGAGCGATTCGTAATCTTCCAGATAATATTTCGAAATCAAGTGAGCGTACATGGTACGATTGCCGCCGTGCTCAACGGGGTTCTCCATTGGACCGAGCGCCTGGGCCCACTGACTATCCTTGCGTCCATCCCAAAAAAACCAGGGGCTGTACGCCGTACCGATGATGGTCATCGTGCGGCGGCTGGTGGTGCCAACGCCATGCGCGAGCGGCGTGCCATCCTGAAAGAGCTGACCGGGTAAATGGCAGGTGGCACACGCGACCCTTCCATTGGAACTGAAGCGGGTATCAAAGAAAAGTTTCTGGCCGAACGTTGCGGCGCGAGGATCGTCTGCGTATTGGTTCGAGGGATCAACCGGAAGGGGCGGCAGACTGTCAATCCACAAATTGCGCAGGGAGGCGAGTTCATCTTCGCTCCATTGGGTTTGACCGAAAAACGAGCAAGCACTGATCAGCAGCGTGATACCCATCAACAGGAGCAGACCCGCGAGATAGGGCTTTATTTTCATAAATTCCTACTTCAACAACATGTTGAAATGCACGCTGTCACTTTGACCATTGGCTGTGATGACGAAGTCCATCACCCACCAGCCGCCCATCTGGAACTTCAGACCTTCAACCAGATAATCGCCATTGCCGAGATTCTCGGTCACCTGGGGCCGCGTGGGCAAGCCATGACCGTGTTGGGGCATATCGCCATCCACCGTAATGGTGGCGTCCTCAACGGGTTGACCATCCGCGGTCTCCACGTGCAGTGTCCACTGGTGCATCTGGTTGATGGGGATTTTACCAGGCGAGGCGATATAGGAAACCCGATAGAAACCGTCATCTGAAAGGCGCGTGGCGGAGTAATCCAGGTCGGAAGGCACGTCACTCATACGCGCGACCATCACACCAAACACAATTGCCAGCAGGAGGACGAGTCCGCCGAGGATCCCACCAATCCACAGCAGAGTACGATTTAACTTTGATTTAGGGGTTGGTTGTTTCATTTAGTTTCTCCGTTTGTTATTTGTAAACGATCATGCGATTATGCACATTTACGCATTGGCAGCGGGAGGGTTGTGGATCGAACAAATTCAGGTTGATTATAGATGATATTGATCCTATTTTTTCCTGTTCTTGAAGTTATCCAACACCAGCAGCAGCTCGAGTGGGCGCAGCGTATCGAGGAGAGCGCCGGTAAACGAGCGTTCGGCGGGAAACACAGGATTACGACGGATCTCTCTAACCTGGGTTGTTCATCCTGAATGGATGCAACAAATAATACTCCCTATTCGTTAAACGATGGGAGGAAAGAATATGGCCGCAAATAAAGTGAGGAGACTTTCTAATCAATCATTCGCACGAAAGGCGGGACGGATTATGTTGATTGTCATTTCTATTTTATTGGCTTGCATACTCATTCTTGTGGGCGTACTACTGCTGTGGAGCCCGGGAAAACCGAACCCCATCCGGGATGAAAATGGAAACCCGCTGGCGGGCAGCATTTCAGAGAAAATTCATGTCAACATCAACGGTGTGGAACAAGGCATGTTTATCCAGAGCAAGGACGCAACCCACCCGGTGCTGCTTTACCTCCATGGGGGTATGCCTGATTACTTCCTTACCCAGAGATACCCTACAGGGCTCGAAGATGATTTCACCGTCGTTTGGTGGGAACAGCGTGGTTCAGGGATCTCTTACAGTGACGACATCCCATCGGAAACGCTGACGCTCGAGCAAATGATCTCCGACACGCTGGAGGTGACGAATTACTTGCGCCACCGCTTCGGAAAAGAAAAGATATACCTGATGGGACATTCGGGGGGATCCTTCATTGGCATACAAGCGGCTGCAAGGGCGCCGGAATTGTACTACGCCTACATTGGTCAGGCCCAGATGTCGAACCAGCTCAAATCGGAAAAGCTGGCCTACGATTATATGCTTCAGCAGTTCAAAGAGAATGGAAACAGAGAGATGGTGCGAAAACTTGAGGCAGCGCCCGTCACGCTGAAGGACGGCACGCCGGCAGCATACCTTGGCTTGCGTGACGAAGCAATGCACAGCCTTGGCATTGGCACGACCCATGACATGGATTCGGTAATCACGGGTATCTTTTTACCGTCCTGGCAAAGCCGGGAGTACACGCTGCTTGAAAAGGTCAATATGTGGCGTGGCAAATCCCGCTCCGGAGTTAGCGTTCTGTGGAGTCAGATGGTAGCCACGGATCTGGCCCAACAAGTGACAGAGCTTGCCATTCCCGTCTATTTCTTTCACGGCATATACGATTACACGGTCTCCTATACGGAGGCAAAATCCTATTTTGAGAAACTCAAGGCGCCAGTAAAAGGATTTTATGCGTTTGAGCAGTCGGCTCACAGCCCCATGTTTGAAGAACCTGAAAAAATGCAGAAGATTATGCTGGAGGACGTACTGGTAGGAGCGAACAGCCTGGCTGACGCAAAGGTACCAGAGAATTAGAGAAAGCGGGAATGATTCCTTAAATCACGGACGCAGTGACAAAAACTCTTTTACCACCCGGTTGAACTCAGGCGGGTTGTCGCGCTGTGGCCAATGGCCGCAGCCTTCCATCCAGACCAACTCCGAGCCGGGGATGCGGGCGTGGGCCTGGCGGGCATTCTCCACCGGCACGGCCGTGTCCCTGGTCCCGTGCACGATCAGGGTTGGCGCTTTGATCTCACCCAGCCGGTCCATAAAACAGGTGCGCACCCCTTGCCAGGTGATTTCATCGTTTTGAAATCGGGTCCAGGCCCGATCTTCGTTGGGTTTGAGGATCTCCTGGTAGAGCTGGTCTACCAACTCGTCGGTCACAGAACCCGGCCGGCTCAGCAGTGCTCTTAAGGTGTAGCGCGCCATGGCCTTGTTCCGCATCATGGCCCAGGTTAGCGCGTTGACCCCTGGAATTTTGACGAACAGGTAGCTGAAGAAATGCATCGGCGCCACCCGCTGCAAACCGTAGCTGTCCACCAGGACCAATTTATCGACCCGCTGCGGGGCTTGCAGCGCCAGGCCGAGCACCCCCACCCCGCCCATCGAGATGCCTGCCAGGCTGGCGCGCTGAACATGCAGTTCATCCAAAAATTCGCGCAAGAACTGGATATAGAAGGCGCTCGAATAAGCAATATCCGGTCGCTCGCTCTCGCCAAACCCCGGCCAGTCCGGGGCAATCACGCGGTGCTCCGCAGCCAGCTCGGGGATGAGCAGTTCCCATGAGAGCCGGGCGTTGTCCACCCCGCCGCCATGCAGCAGGACAACGGTCGAAGGAGCATCTGCCTGGCCGGCGCTTAGATAGTGGGTACGGATGCCATTGACGGGTATGAAATTGTGCTCGATCTGGAATGTGGACAAAGCTTATGCCTCCTGTTGGTACTGCTGCTCGATCAAAGCCATCATCGTGGCCAGAGCCTGTTTGCCGGCTTGTGAATCGCCGCCCTCGGCCCCAAAGGCGCGCTGGGCCGCCTCGGCCAGGCCAGGTGCCACGACTTCCATGCCGGGAGCCTGCTCGGCCGGCACCACGCTTTCGATGCCGATAAAGCCGTAGGCGATTACGCTCATCAGATAGGCGACCACCTCCGGGTCCAGCTCGGCCCGCACCAGTCCCGCGGCCTGCATCTGGCGGATCATGTCCTGGCCGAAGAGGAAGCGCTGGGTATAGCGCGCGCTGCCGCGCCGCTGCATATAATCGCCCAGCACGCGGCTCTCCTGGGTATACAGGGCGCACACCAGGGGGTTGGCCTGCATGGCCAGCACGGCATGGCGGTACATGGGTCCAATCTGGCCGCCCAGCGGGTCGGCCTGGACGCGGGCCCAGAAATCGGCCAGGGTGCGGCGCATTTCAAAGACCAGCAGCTCATCGAAAAGCTCTACTTTGCTCGGCCAATGCAGATAGACCGCGCCCTTGGACACGCCGGCCGCCCGGGCGATGTCTTCGATGGTGGTCTTGCTATAGCCGTAATGGCTGATCAGGCGCGCCGCCGCGCCGAGGATGCGCGCCCGGCGCTGGGGATCCCGGGGAGTGGTGGTTGCAGACATGCAGTACCTTTTGACCAAATATAGATATCTGGTCAAATTGTACCAGGGCTCTTGACCGGTGTCAAGCCGGGGCGCGTCAAAAATACCCCCGGCGAATCCTTCGACCTCATCTACATTGACCTGCCCTTCAACACCCGCCGGACCCAGATCAAGACCGTCGGGCTGGGGTCCCGGGCTTATACGGATCTCTTCGACGAAACCCCGGCCTTCCTCGAGCCGCGCCTGGACGCTGTATTTCCACATCGACTACCGCGAGGTCCACTACTGCAAGCTGCTGCTGGACTGCATCTTCGGCCGCGAGAATTTCCTCAACGAGATTATCTGGGCGTATGACAACGTTATGTAAAGTTGACGCATGATGGGAGTAACAGCCCAAAGCGAGGGGGATTTAAAGCGGTTTTCAGGGTCTGATATTTCAATCTGGTTGTAGAATTAACCAAACTCTGTTTTTGACACATTCAAACATCTCGCATTTTTATATTCAACTCTGGAGGGGTTCTAATGAGTTTGCGCCGCTGCCTGACCCTGCTGATATGGCTAGTTGTTTTGCCCGCTCTTCTCCTGGTAGGTTGTAAACCCAAATCTTATATAAAAGTCCTGAACATTGGCATGGAACCCACCCTCAAAATCGATGAGATCTATGAGGTCAAACCAGTGGTTCTGGACGACTTAAAGCGCGGAGATCTGGTTGTTTTCAAACGCAATAACGAAACGTTTGTAAAACGGTTGATCGGTCTGCCGGGAGAAACAATCGAAATGCGGGATGGTAAGGTCTATATTAATGATGAGCATCTTGTCGAAGAATATTCCCAAAATCCGCACCTTTATCCGGTGAATTATGGGCCAGCCACGCTCGAGGAAAATCAGTATTTTGTGTTAGGTGATAATCGTAGGTTCAGTATGGATTCGCACACCTTTGGGCCAATCGATGGCGATAGTATTTATGAGCAAGTTGTACTGCCCGAATAAAATCCTTTTTTTCAAGGCTCTTTATCGGCGGGTGGCCGTCAGAAACCCGTCTTCATATTAATCAATGTCACGGTTGCCGTTTATCTGTGGATTTTCGGCTGGGTAGTTGCAGACTTGATTCGATGGATACCATCCCTCTACCCCCACTTCAAAGAATCCTTGAGACTGCTCAGCTCAAACCAGGTTGAGCAGCTAATTGACCTAAAACAAAAGCCGAAAAAGGATAGTCAGGATAAACAGGATATTACCCGGATCAGAATATTCCGGGCTGTTCATCCTGAATATCCTGAGGACCCTGTTTGTTTGAAATATTTGCATGATGCAATTTTGATCTCGTAATTGAATTACCTCAATCCTATTTCGAATTGCGTAAAATCAAAACAGGATAGTCAGGATAAACAGGATAAAAAACCGGAGCTGAACAGGGCTGCCCATCCTGAGGATCCTGTAAATCCTGTTTGAGCTTTTAAGGTACCGTAATTCATGCTGACTTCGAGTTGACCTGATACAATAGAAGCATGCCTACCCACCGCATCTACTTCGGTGACAACCTCCCCATCCTGCAATCCTTCCCGGACGAGTCCTTCGACCTCATCTACATCGATCCCCCCTTCAACACCGGGCGGACCCAGGGGCGCACCCAGATCAAAACCGTCCGCTCGGCCGAAGGTGCCGGCGACCGCACCGGCTTTGGCGGACGGCGCTACCAGACCCTCAAGCTGGGCAGCCGCGCCTACGCGGACTGGTTCGACGATTACCTGGCCTTCCTCGAGCCGCGTCTGGCGGAAGCCTTCCGGGTACTCTCGCCGCACGGGACGCTGTACTTCCACATCGACTACCGCGAGGTGCACTACTGCAAGCTGCTCCTGGACTGCATCTTCGGCCGCGAGCGGTTCCTTAACGAGATCATCTGGGCTTACGATTACGGCGCGCGCACCCGCAAGAAGTGGCCGCCCAAACACGACAACATCCTGGTGTACGTCAAGGACCCCGAGCAGTACACCTTCAATTACGAGGCCATCGAGCGCATCCCGTATATGTCCCCCGGGCTGGTAGGCCCCGAGAAGGCGGCCCGCGGCAAGATCCCTACCGATACCTGGTGGCACACCATCGTGCCGACCAATGGGAGCGAGAAGACCGGCTACCCCACCCAGAAACCGCTGGGGATCCTGCGCCGGATCATCCAGGCCTCATCCAACCCCGGGGACCGCGTGCTGGATTTCTTCGCCGGGAGCGGGACGCTGGGGGCGGTCTGTCTGGCCGAGGGCGGGCGCGAGTTCACCCTGGTCGACAACAACCCCCAGGCCATGGAAGTCATGTCCCGCCGTTTCGCCGGCGTCCCGGGTATCGAGTGGATAGGTTGGAACCTGCAAAGCGGCTAACGGGATGAACCGTAGCAAACACATCCATTCGGCCTGCGGCGCAAAAACCGCGCAGTTCATCCCGCAGTTTCACCCTGGCTCGAGACACCTTACTCTTCAGCGTTCCTAACGGGATGTGGAGAATAGCACAGGCTTCCGCATAATTCAGTTCCTGAATATCGACCAGGATCAGCGCCATGCGAAACTCGGGTGTTAATCTTTGCATTGCTCGGATAATCTCCTCTCCCGTTTCGTTCCGTTCACAAGCCCTATCAGGCGTTTCGCCTGGATCTATGCCCCACCAGGGCTCAATCTCATCGCTATCTTCATCGGTCATTACCAGGGGCTGGCAAGGGCGGCGTTTGTTTGCCCGAATCTGGTCCAGGCAGATATTGGTCACAATCTTTAAAAGCCAGTTGAGGACCGAAGGCCCGTTGAACGTATGGATTTTGCGATAGGCGCGTAGAAATGCTTCCTGGCAGGCGTCTTCAGCTGCGTCTTCATCGTTCAGTATCCAAAGCGCCTGGCGGAAGATGCAGTTCTGGTAAATCAAGACAAGCTCATTGAAGGCTTCCAGGTTTCCGTTTTGCGTCTGGCGGATACGCTGATCTTGTGACGTCCTGGAGGTGTCCAGCGGTTTGGACAGGGGAGGCTCAGGAAGGGAGCCGGTTGGCGGATAGGGGACGGATGCGATCACGGTTTCATTCTCCTCGCATTCTTCACTTCAGGCAGGTGGGTCGAACAGCCAAAAGGGTAAATAACGAACAGTGATAGGGGAAGGTGCTGATAACCTGCCCACATAATAGTGGAGAGGCCTTTCGGGCGCATTCATCCGCTGGAGAGTTTCTTAATATCCTTTCGAGTACATTTTTTTCTTATCCGAAAGGCGCGTATCCTTATACCAAAGTAGGATAATTGTCCAACTTTTCTCTTTAGCCCATTCGTGTCGACTGGCAATTGGAATCCATCTATAATTAAGGGAACAATCCCTTCGTTCCTCGATTTGAAACATACGATAGCCCTGGAGCATCGATGAAAAAGACCTGGTGGAGCAGTCTGCACACAAAAATCATTGCCTGGTCGTTTGTACCTACCGTCATCATCC
>Ga0105104_10000337_pt1 | contig 35678 bp, 30 predicted proteins | sample PPLLaktember2015_3_FD_87034 | JGI IMG/M metagenome (GOLD analysis project Ga0105104, IMG submission 87034) | Freshwater sediment microbial communities from Prairie Pothole Lake near Jamestown, North Dakota, USA - PPLs Lake P7 Core (6) Depth... | ecosystem: Environmental > Aquatic > Freshwater >... | reverse complement strand
CCGATACGCGTCGCCATAGCCAATGCCAGCGGCGCGGGGACAGCCGTCGGGTCGTTGCTGACCGCTTTGGCGATAAACGAAGCCAAGCGCACTTCCTCGAACATGTCCAGGTCATTGTTGGAGGCAGGGCCGTCGGTGCCGATGCCCACATTGAGTCCCACTTCCAGCATCTGCGGGACCGGCGCAAAGCCGGAAGCCAGCTTTAAGTTGGACGAAGGGTTGTGCGCCACTCCTGTCCCGGCATGTAGCATGGTGCGCATTTCGCCCATGTCGATGTGCACGCAATGCGCGGCAATGACCTTCGCTTCGAACAATCCCTGTTTTTTGACATACGGGATGACCGGCATACCCTGTTCGTTGCGCATATTCTCGCGCTCGAGGGCGGTCTCGGCCAGATGCGTGTGCAGCGGCACATCGAACTCGACAGCTAGCTCGGCGGTCGCGCGCAGGATTTCGTCGGTGCAGGTATAGGGCGCGTGTGGCGCGACCGAAGGGACGACCAGCGGGTGGTCCTTCCAACGTTCGATGAAGCCGCGCGCCAGCGCCAAAGCGTCCTCCCACGAGTCGGCATCCGGTGAGGGGAATTTGAGTACGGTCTGGGCGCAAACCGCGCGCAGACCTGCGTCAGCGGTGGCTTTGGCGACATCTTCCTCGAAGTAGTACATATCGCAAAATGTGGTCACCCCGCTGCGGATGAACTCCGCGCAGGCCAGCGACGTGCCCAGCCGGACGAATTCCGGCGAGACGAACTCACGTTCCACCGGCATCATGTAGCCCATCAGCCACACATCCAGGCGCAGATCATCGGCCAGGCCGCGCAGCAGCGTCATCGGGACGTGCGTGTGCGCGTTGACCAGCCCCGGCATGAGGATCTTGCCGCCGCAATCGAGCGTTTCTTTGGCTGTGTATTCTCCAGCAATCTCATCAGCGGGGCCAACCGCGACGATACTGTCTCCCTGCACTGCGACAGCGCCGGGAGTGTACTGGTGGAATTCTTCGTCCATTGTCAGGACGAGAGCGTTCGTAAGGATAAAGTCAACTGTTTTTGCCATTCGCTCTCCTCATTTTAGAAAAAAGCGGCTTTGTTGCCGCCTTTGTATTAAATAAAAATTAATAATATTTATCACTCGCCTAAATTGGTACTAATGATTTTCGGAGAGCAAAAATATTCATCACATTAATTATAGCATGTGGACTACTTTCCCCAATTCAAAAGCACTTTCAACGCTTTCAAATTCTGCGAAAAATCAGTATCGCGGTGATTCCTTAACTCCATATCTACTGCTACCGCCCCAAGCGAGACCGCGTAATCCGCCAGCGTGCCGGTGTAGACGCAACCCGTATCGATGGGCGGGTAGGGATAGTATGTAACCTTGGAGAGCGCCTTTGCAAATTCGACGGACTCTTCATCCCAAGGTTCGCCGCCGGGGAAGACCCCCAGCGCCGCGCTGTGATAACTGATCAGCGCTTCCACCTGGCGCGAAGATAAAAAGTTCATTACCGCACGCGTCTCCGGTTCAGAGCCGGGGCGTGAGCCGCCAGTGGTAGGAGTCAAATCCCAGCAGCCGTCGCGGTCCCATTTAGCTTGCCAGTTCTCCGGAAAATTACGGTTCAGGTCTACGCCATGATCGTTGACCCGGCCCTCGATCTCATGCGCGCGCGCATCACCGTCGGGGTTGATGTTGCGCAGGATGAACAGGGTCACATCGCTGGGGATAATCTCCGGGTTTTCGTTGACATAGGTAATCAATTCATCAGCCAGCGCAATCGTATTCCACTCGTATCCGCCATGGATACCGGCCGCAATCATCACCTGCCGCTCGCCCTGTCCAAATTTGTACACTTCCAGGGGGCGCCCGGAAACGGAATAGCCAATGATGATCGGTCGCGGCCCCTGGGGCAGCACAAAAGGCGTAGGAGTGTTGTAAGCCTCGATGGGTGTGGTCAACGGGTTAGGCGTGACCGAAGGCAGGTATCTAATTCCCGGCGGAGAGGTCGGCGAGGGCGTACCGGCTATCGAGAGTTCCAAAGCCCGTGGCTGCGAGACCGGCTGTGGTTGCTTGTTATTGACTAATATTAACCCCGCCAGCACACCGACCAGCCCGACCGCATTCAGTCCCCAGATGGCCGTCACCAGCCAGGTAGAGGTGCCGGAACGCTTCCCCTTCATCTCAGTTGCCGCCCTGCGCTGCCCGCCGGAGCCAGTTCAAGGCTACATTGACCGTCCAGCGTGGCAGCAAAGCGGGGTGACCACCAAAAGGCAACCGGCGTTCCTTGGCCCCTTCTGGGGTGATCAGCGCCAGTTCGACTGCCCGTTCTGCAGGGAATACCGCAATTCCCAAGGCAGCGTTCGCACCGTATTTTTCCTTCGTCTCTTTCAAGAATGCGGACAGTTCTCCATCGGTCAATTCAGCAGACTCGACCGCGAGCAAATTCGCCATCCGAGATTGCGCGAGACGATGCTTCAGGACGCCGCCCAGGCCTGATTCAACGACGACCAGGCTCCAGGTCCGCTCTGACGCGGCTCTCAAGGCTGCTTCTTCCAGCGTATCCTCGTCGATGCCGTAGACAATCGACCCGAGGCGTTCTCGCAATTGCACCTCGACGTCAGCGATCATACTGTCGGCTTCGGCTTCGGTCCTGGCTTTGGCTGCGATACGGATGTCCACAATACCGGAATGCGCGGCCAGGCCGATGGTGGGATTGGCGAGCAGCTCGAAGTCACCTATCAATTCGTCGATGTCGGCTTCAGGCGCGCCCGCAGTGTGTAACAGCCGGACTTTGATGATCTGGTCCAGCTTGTACCGTATTTGCAGATAAGGAATGACCGCTTCGAGCAGGAGGTGTTCCATTTCCTTGGGCACGCCGGGCAGTGAAATAACAGAATTGCGCCCATTTTCCATAATGAAAGCAGGCGCAGTGCCAACGTCATTTTTTATTGCAATGGCGCCTTTAGGGACATAGGCCTGGCGTTTCTGGTTCTCGCTGGGTGTGCGGCCATAGCGTGTAACGATCTCCAGGATCTGTTCCCAGAGCTCCTGGCGGAATTCGATCTCGACGCCGAAGGCGCGAGCCACCGCCTCGCGGGTGGGATCGTCCACGGTGGGACCCAGCCCGCCGGTTGTGATGACGATGTCGGCGCGCGCAATGGCATTGTGAATGGCTTCGGCAATGCGCTCGATGTTATCGCCGATAGTGCTAGTGCGATACAGATCCAACCCAGGCCGCGCAACAGGCGCGCGATGTAGCGGGTGTTGGTATCGACGATTTCCCCGAGCAGGATCTCAGTACCGATGGTGATAATTTCAGCAGAAGGCATAATTAAACAACATTGTACTCTTGAATGAGGCGATCCTCCGCAAAACGCCCCAGGTCGAGCATCGTGATATCCAATGTTTTGAATTCTCCATCCAGGATCAGTTCGCTCATCAACTTGCCTGCGACAGGCCCGTGCATGAACCCGTGCCCGGAAAAGCCGCCTACGACCAAAAAACCCTCCACCTGGGTCTTCCCAAAAAATGGATGCGCGTCGGGAGTGACTTCGTACAGCCCAGCCCAATGGGATACCATGCCGGCCTTTTCGACCAGTGGCAGGCGTGCAATCCCGGCTTCCAGGTTGACCAGTTCGAACTCTTCGTCCACGTTCTGGTCAAAACCATGCTTTTCATCCGGATTGGACATACCAATCAGCAACCCATCCCCTTCACGGTGGAAGTACAGCGATTGGGCAAAGTCGATCACAAAGGGCAAATCCGCCGGGAGTTCGGGCAGTGGAGTGGTGGTAAACATCTGTCGTCGCAGGGAGGTGATTGGTATCTCCACCCCAGCCATCCTCCCCACAAGTCCCGCCCAGGGGCCGGCCGCATTGACCACCAGCGGTGTAGCAACGTAGCCTTTGGTCGTCTCGATGCCGCTCACATGCCCAGCATCCACTCTGATGCCGGTCACTTCCATGTTATTGAAAGACTTGCCGCCCAGCCTGGCCGCTGCACTGATATAACCCGCTACTACACTGTTTGGGTCCACCAGGCCGTCCTTCTGGTTGAAAGTCGCACCGATAGCATCCTGGAAGCGGAACAAAGGAATTCGCTTGCGGACTTCGTCGCCATCCAGCCACTTGGTCCTGACGCCCAAGCTGTTTTGCAGCTCCACATTTCGCTTGAAAGCGACTGCGTCTTCTTCCTCTGTACAAACGATCAGATAGCCGCACTGGCGATAATCGATTTCCTGTCCGATTTCTTCTTTGAAGCGCTCCAACATCGGCAGGCTTTCCAGCGACAGCCGGACATTGATTTCCGTCGAAAACTGGTAGCGGACGCCGCCCGCGCAGCGACCAGTCGCGCCCTGCCCGAAGAATTCGTTCTTTTCGAGCAGGATCACGTTCTTCTGCCCGCGAGTTGCCAGGTGATAGAGCGTACTGGCCCCCATGACCCCACCTCCGATGATTACGATGTCAGCAGTGTTTGGTAACGTCATGAAATAATCCTTGATTTCAAAATAGTACTTCTGTGCCCAGTCCCATTTTTTGGGCGTTTTGCAAAGCCAGTTGCGCAGCCATCGCATCCTGAACGGCCACACCAACGGATTTGAAATACGTGATTTGCTCCGATGACCCCCGGCCAGGTTTTCGTCCAAGCAGGATTTCACCAAGTTCTGCGTAAATATGCTCTTCGCCGAACAACCCGGCCTGCATGGGACGCAACAAATCACCTGTCTCGGCCAGCGTTGCCGAGCGCGAGTCCACTACCACCAGCGCGCGTGCAACCGTCTCAGCCGGCACTTCCTGCATTTCCGGCGTATACGAACCGATCGCGCTGACGTGCGTTCCGGGCTTTAAGTCAGCGTCCGCGAACACCGGCGTGTTGGATGTGGTTGCCGTGCAGACGATATCCGCTTTGGAGACCGCCTGACTTGAACTTTTCGCTACACGAAGATTTTGAGGGATAAAGCCCTTCCCGGCTACTTCCTGTACCATAAACTCCGCCCGCTCAATAGACAGATCGAAGACCCAGGCTTCTTCGATCTTTCTTACGCTGCAAGCTGCTTCCAGCTGTGTGCGTCCCTGCGCCCCCGCGCCAAATACTGCCACCACTTTACTATCAGGGCGAGCTAGCAAGTCAATCGCTGCGCCACTGCCCGCTCCCGTGCGGATGGCGGTTAGGGAGCTGCCTTCGAGCAAGGCGACCGGACGGCCAGTATCCGCTTCGAGCACGAGCACGGCCGCCTGGATGAAGGCCAGTCCACGCTCGGGGTTCTTTGGGAACAAAGAAACAACTTTGACGGCCAGCGCGTCCCCACCTTCAGCTTGAACATAGGCTGGCATGAACAGGCTGACGGCATCCTGCGGCGGGACGTTGAGTCGCGTCCGGAGCGGCACTTCAGCTCTCCCGTCGGAGAGGGAAGCGTAGGCGCGTTTCATCGCCTCGATAGTTTCCTTCATTGGCAAAGTTTTGCGGATATCCTCAGCGGTCAGAATATGCATGGGCTGGCCCCTTTCTCAATTTTCTGCCGGATCACAACCTTGTGGCTTCTGCCAGTGATCGGTAATCATTGCTTCAACATTTGGCGGCTGGCAAGATAGCCAGGACTGGTCTGTTAAGTTTGCTGCCCTTAATCCCTGCGAGCAGGGATCATCGATTTCGGTCAGGGTGAGAACGCTTTCTTCGAGCACCCAGGAATATGTACCGGTATCCCAATTGCAATAGGGGTCATTGTAAAGGTAAAGTACATTGTCCGATACAGTATAAGAACCGAGGCTTCGCCAACCATTGACTGTGTAATAAATCCTGAAAACACCTTTGTCTAGCTGAAATTTCCACAAGCCGCCTTCCAGCGCATAGTCCGGACATCTTTTACAAGGGAATGGCGTAGCGAGACGTGGGTTGATCTTGACGTAGGTGCTATCCAGGATCGTTGTCTGCTGAGCAGGCAGGGGCGTCGTCCAGGGAACAGGGGTATGTTCCAAGAGAGTTAACCAACCATCAGCAGGCGTAGCAGATGGGCCAGGGGTTCCAGTTTCTGCCGGAGAAGTTGTAGAAGATGGATTTGCTACTGGCTGGCAGGCTATCATAATAGTACTCAAAAGAATCGCTGAAATAACGCTAAAAATAGGCAATTTCATAACGTTTAACCCTTATAAACAAAAGCGCAGAAGACAATGGTAAATTGTACCTCTGCGCATGAAGGAAGGCGATGGTAGATTATTCCATGCCGAGGTATGCCTTTTGGATCATCTCGTTCTGTTTCAGGTTAGCAGCCACATCCTGTAATACAATTTCGCCCGTTTGAAGCACGTAACCACGGTGCGCAATTGAGAGTGCCATAAGGGCATTTTGCTCTACCAACAGGATGGTAGTTCCATCTTTGTTGATCTTTTCGATTGTATCGAAAATGGCCTCCACCAATACAGGGGCAAGGCCCATGGAGGGTTCATCCATGAGCAGGATACGAGGGCGGGCCATCATGGCACGACCGGTCGCCAACATCTGCTGTTCACCGCCGGAGAGTGTGCCGGCAACCTGGTTCTGGCGTTCTTTCAACCTTGGAAAAAGAGTAAAAACGCGCTCCAGATCTTCAGAAATTTCTTGTTTATTGTTGCGGCTGTACGCACCCATCTCCAGGTTTTCGGTTACATTCAAGCGGGCAAAGATGCGCCGCCCTTCCGGAACCATCGCGATGCCTTTATAAACGATTTCGTGAGCTTTGTAGGCGGTCAATTCTTCTGCATCGAGACGGATATGACCTTCGCGCGGCTTTATCATACCCGTGATGGATCGCAATGTGGTTGATTTGCCCGCGCCATTGGCGCCAATCAGGGTGACGATCTCTCCTTTATCAACGGTCAGAGAAACGCCTTTTAATGCGTGGATATTGCCGTAATACGAGTGAATATTCTCAACTTCAAGCATTGCCATTGTGAATGCTCCTGATTAGGCTGCTGCCGCTGACTTGGAATCCGTCTGGCCGAGGCCACTGGCAGCGCCGCGCCCGAGGTAGGCTTCAATTACCTTCGGGTTATTCTGGATTTGAGTGGCTGTACCTTCTGCGATCTTCACACCAAAATCAAGGACGGTGATTTGCTCAGAAATGCTCATGACCACTCTCATTTGATGTTCGATGAGCAAGATAGTAATTGCGAGTTCATCCCTTAATTGGCGAATGAAGTGCACCATCTCCTGGGTTTCGCTGGGGTTCATGCCAGCAGTGGGTTCGTCCAGAAGTAATATTTTTGGCCTGCTAGCCAGAGCGCGGGCAATCTCGAGCCTGCGCTGGTCACCATAGGAAAGGTTCATTGCCATCATATCGCCCTTTCCGCGCAAGCCAACAAACCGCAACAGGCGTCTCGATTCTTCGACGGCCGATTTCTCTTCTCTCACTGTACGCGGATCGCGTAAAACCGCGCCAATCAAGCCAGATTTTAGATGAGGATGCATTCCAACCAGAATATTTTCTACCGAGGTCATATTTTTGAACAAGCGGATATTCTGATAGGTCCTCGAGACGCCCAGACGCGCAACACGATCTGGAGAAAGCCCGGTAATATTTTTCCCATCGAGCAGGATTTCACCCTCTTCCGGGGTATAGAACCCGGTAACACAGTTGAAAAATGTAGTTTTCCCGGCGCCATTAGGACCGATGATACTGTAAATGCTCTTATCCTTGATTTCAAAGTCGATCCCACTGAGCGCTTCAAGCCCGCCGAAACGTTTTGTAACACCTTTTGCAACCAGAACGGCCATCTTGTCTTCTCCTCACTACTTTGTAGTTTCCATCACCGCGGGCCCAGTCTCTGCTGCAAGTTCTTCCTCAATTTCTTCCTCATGCAACTCGAGCCGTCGCCGCGCATCTGGCCACAAACCTTCCGGTCTGGTCAGCATCATCACCACCAGCAATGCGCCGTAAACGAGATATCGATACTCTGCAAACTCACGCAGTAGTTCCGGCGAGCCCATCAGCGCCAGGGCGCCAACGAAGACGCCCGGGATACTTCCCATGCCGCCGATAATGATCAGGCAAAGGACGTTGATCGAAACCAAAAAATTCATGCTATGGGGGTAGACCGATTGCAGTTTGGCAGCGAAAATCGTTCCTGCAATTCCCGAGAAGAGTGCACCGGTCGCGAAAGCCATAAGCTTGGTGGCAACGTGGTTGATGCCCATTGCGACAGCTACATCTTCATCTTCGCGCAAGGCCATCCAGGTGCGCCCGATGCGGGAATCTCTCAATCGCCAGGCGATAAATGCCACGACACCGACACCTATCAGGAAGAGGTAGTAAAGTTCCTGCTGTGTGTTCAACAAAAATCCGAAAATGCTTGGCTGGGCGATCAATTGAATTCCCTGTGAACCGCCAAACCAGGGTCGCAACCAATCGGAGAGCGCCAGCAGGCGGACGATCTCACCAAAGCCCAGTGTCACAATGGCTAAATAGTCGCCGCGCATCTTCAACACCGGCAGGCCCAGGATCAAACCGGATAACACGCAGGCGATCATGGCAAACGGCAACGCCTGCCAATATGTCATCGTCCCGCCCAGCTCCGGGGATGTCAATACACCCATCGTGTAAGCGCCAATGGCGAAGAATGCCACGTAACCCAGATCGAGCAAGCCGGCAAAGCCGACTACGATATTCAGGCCTATACCCATCAATATGTACATAAATACCGTATCCAGGATATCGCTGAAGAAAATACCCAGGATCGGAGGCAGTAAGATCAAGAGAAGGGCAATGCCAGCCCACGTCAACCAGCGCACGAGCGGGCGCTGTTTAGGCTTAGGCAGCACAGGGGTCAGGGGTGCCGCAGGTTTTTTGCCGCGCCAATAATAAATTCCAACAATCAAGGCAAACAGGAGAACAGCCGCCACGGGCTTGAGTCCACTGAGCGCAAATAACGATCTAACAAGACCTGCCAGTGGACCCCATCGGGAGGTAACTGTCAGAATAAGATCACGCAACAGACCGACCAGGAGTACCCAGATCAATCCCTGGAAGATTGCAGCGGCAAGGCGTTTGGGAAGGAGAAAAATCCCGCTCGCCAATACTCCCATCACCATGCTGATCACAAGTAAGACCAGCAACCCCGGTACCAACTCCAAGCCGAAAGTAAGTATTTTGTGAAGCACCGGTGAGGAGTTGACAAACATAACCTGCAGATTGATGCTTTTGCCGATGAGCACCAGAGCTACAAGAACAATTCCACCCACCAGACCAATCAGCAACCCAATCAGGATCGCCTTTTGGGCAGATTGTGGAGAGATGCGACGGAGCACCGAATAGGTCATTAAAAACATAGGAGCCAGGAAGATTATCTGTCCCATGCTGAAGACACCGCTTATGATGAAGCGCCCGCTGAAGCTTGCCACCATGCCAACCAGGGAGAGCAGGACTGCAATGGCGCCCGCGATCAAACCCGCTTGAACTGCCTGTTTCCAGGGTGAAGAAGCCGGAGTCTGCATAGCCTACCTCCTAAGCCTTTGTCTGTGCCAATCGTTCGCCAAGGATACCGCTCGGGCGGAAGATCAGTATGAATACCAGGATGGTAAAGGCAATCGCGTCCTTGAGTTGGTAAGGGGCTGGGATGCCCATTCCATCCAGGAACAGGCTGGGACCTACTGATTCGAGCAGGCCAAGCACCATGGCTCCCAGGAACGCACCAGGTACATTTCCAATACCCCCCAGCACAGCCGCGGTGAAGGCTTTGAGGCCGGGGATAAATCCCATATAGAAATGGGCTTGCGGGAATAAGAGCAAGTAAAGAATACCTGCCAGGCCGGCCGCCGTGCCTCCCAGAGCGAAGGTGTATGCAATCGTCTTGTCGACATCGATGCCCATCAGCGCCGCCACCTCTTTGTCTTCCGATACAGAGCGCATGGCCTTCCCCATCTTCGTTTTCTGTACAATTGCATAGAGAATCAGCATAAGAACGACCGCGCCAATGATGACTATGGCTTGCGTTTTAAAAATGCGGATGCTGCCAAGCATCCAGAATCCCTTGAGAAGCTCCATATCCGGGTAGCCTTTCAACCCCGAACCGTATAGGCCACGAAAGGTATATTGTAGAAAAAACGACGCCCCGATGGCGGTTATAAGGGGGACCAGGCGGGGCGCGCTGCGCAGGGGCCGGTAGGCAATGCGCTCAAGCAATACGGCAATTGTAGCAGATACAACTACTGCAACCAGTGCTACCAACAGCAAACTGAGTATCGGGTACTTATTCCACCAACCCAGGGCGATCAAAGCATCAGCCGCAAAGGCGGCAGTGAATGGCCCGCTCATGAAAACTTCACTGTGAGCAAAGTTGATCATGCGCAAAATACCATAGACGAGGGTATATCCCAAAGCGATGAGTGCGTAAACTCCGCCCAGTGCCAGGCCCGTAATGGATAAGTCAATCCAGGTCACCGCATTGTACTTTCCCAGGGCTAATGTTTTGGCCGATCCGTAAATGACCATCACCGCAATGGCTAAACCAATTGTCCAAACAACAACATCCGTGACTGTAATCCGCTGGCGCCAAGTTCTCAGCATCTTGTACTCCTATCGGTCGACTTTTGGAGTAAGGGGCGAAGATATCTTCGCCCCTCACTTTACTTACCAACTATTGAAACCCAATCTTTTACGGCCAGATGCGCTCGGGCGGATATTGTCCGGCATGGTATTCGTATACGGCGATCTTCGGATCGGCGCAGTCACCAGTGGGCGTGCAAGTCAGATTGCCGGTCAAACCCGGGTAATTCGCCGTCGCGTACATGGCGTCACGTAACGCCTGGCGTCCAATATGCAACGTTCCATCCGCATCCTGCACTGCAACCTTCTCAATGGCGGCGAAGATCATATTTGCCGCGTCGAAGGCATGGGCATGGAAGATACTCACCGGGTCTTCAACACCAGCCAGTTCCTTATATTTAGGCAGGAAGGTGGTTTGATAATCTGCGCTGAAGGCCGCCAGGTCGGGGCTGGAGACGAAGGCACCTTCAACCGCTTCGCCAGCGCCTTCAGGCACATCGGGCGAGAACATGCCGTCGGCGCCCATCAAGTACACAGTCTCAAGGCCAGGCACTTGCTTGGCCTGGTTGATGATCAGGCTGCCCGCCTTGACGAAGATCGGGTGGTAGATGAACTCCGGACCACCAGCGGCAATACTAGTCAGAACCGACTTGAAGTCGGTGGCGTTCGGGTCAACAGCTTCCTGTGAAGTAATCTCACCGCCCAACTCCTGGAAGGTTTTCGCAAAGACCGCCTGCAAGCTTTCAGCATACAAAGAGCCATCATGGATGGTCGCAGCCTTGGTGACGCCCATTTTCTCGAAGGCGAACCGTGCCGCAGCCGCACCCTGGACTTCATCGTTGTGCGCCGTGCGCAGGTAGCCAGGGAAGTTATTGGGGTCACCTGCACGGGTCAGGTCAGGGGCCGTATTGGATGCCGAGATGATCACGAAACCAGCCTGCGAGAGTAGCGGGACCGCAACACGGGCCGCACTGGAGCAGGAGGTGCCGATCACCGCGACAAGAGTCGGGTCGGCAGCCAACTTGGTGCCAGCAGCCTGGCCGCCCTCGGCAGAGCAGCCCTCATCCTCACCGGTCAACTGAACATCGTGGCCGAGTACCTGGCCCTTGAGGGCGACGGCGACTTCGACGCCGGTGCGCGAGTCGATACCCAGGGTTTCATCCGGGCCCGAAATCACCATAGCATAGGCAATGTGAATGGGTTCACCCGGGGCAATATCTACACATCCGATTGCATCGGTGCATTCATATGCAGCAGGACCACAAGCGCCAAGCGCCATGCTGGCGATCACGAGCGCTGCAAGCAAAGCAAACAAACGTTTGGACATTTCTTCCTCCTCCGATATTGAGAAACAAAATTACCCGTTTGACGGGTCATACGCTACCAGCAGACAAAACTTTTATTGTCGACATCACCTCCTTTTGAAGATTAATCATTATAAGAAAAACCGGAGAAATATTTACGGATTCCTCACGGCCCATCTACATAAACACCTTACCAGCCAGATTGATGCAAAAGTATACCAAACTAATAATAGAATTTAAGCTCACGCGATCAAAAGTCGGTTGAAACATATTAATTTTTTACTTATTTTTTATCCTCTTGGGGCTTATAGAGGAGTTGTTCACGGATTCGGAGGTCTGTATTGCGGATTTTCATAGCAAGGTCAGCCGCCAGGTTGTACATAAGACGGTAACCCAGTTGAGGGTAGGTCTCGCAGAGCATAATCACTTTGTCACGTGAAATGACCAGCAAACGCGTCTCTTTCTGTGCAGCCCGCGCAGATGCAGACCTAAGTCCTTCATCTACAAGAGCCACCTCCCCAAATGATTGACCACGACGCAATGTCGCAATAACAGAATCTTTCTGCTTGTCTTTAACTGCTGCTGGACCCACAGTGGATGGATTGATCAGAATTTCTACCTCCCCCTGGGTAATAATATAAAGTTCTTTGCTACCGCTGTTTTCTTTAAAAATAATTTCCCCCGCTTTAAAGAAAACCTCCTGACATAAATTGGCAACCATTTCAAGCTGTGTAGGAGTAAATTGATAAAATATATCACTTTGTTTGAGATAGTTTACGATGGAATTCATTGCAACGATCCCTCGAATTGAAGTGTAGCATAAACAAAACCATTGTGCAACAGGGTAAACTTGATTTTTGAAAATTTCCTTGCGCAGCCCGAACGAACGTGCTATAATATTTTCATATTCCCCGCTTCTTTACAATCCCTTTTTGAGTGCCCGATCCGCGTTTAGCCATCTTGCCTACCCGGATTGTGCGAAGATAAATTGAATAAAAACCCAATCCTTCCAAATTTATGATGTAAATTACCAGCCCACATATGGGGGTGCTGGTTTGTTTATGCTTTTCTACCCACAATTTGTTCAACATTGAGATGAGGAAATGAAGATACTTGAACTTGAAAACGAACCCCTGGTCAAACTGCGGGCAATGGCCAAGGACCTTGGCATTCAAAATGCCAATCGCTTGAAGAAAGAAACGCTTGCGATCCACATACGCCAGGCTGAAGCAGAGAGAGAAGGCATTGAGCTGCGAGGCGGCGTCTTAGAAATCATGAGCGAAGGGATTGGCTTCCTGCGGGCAGCCAACTATCGCATTAGCGACCAGGATGTATACGTCTCACAGGCACAATTGAGACGTTACGATCTCCGTTCGGGAGACCTGGTTATTGGGAACGTTCGTCCACCCAGAGAATCTGAAAGACATTACGGATTGCTCAAAGTGGAATCGGTCAATGGTGTAGACCCTGAAGAGGCTTCTCGGAGGCCGGTCTTTGAAAACTTGACCCCTATATTCCCCGAAAAACGCTTTGACCTGGAAACCGCCCGTGAACCCTATGCGCCTCGTCTCATCAACCTGATCGCACCGATAGGACGCGGCCAGCGTGGGTTGATCGTTTCTCCTCCTAAAGCGGGTAAGACAACCATTCTCAAGCAGATTGCGAACTCCATTTCAAAACAATATTCAGATGTACATTTAATGGTCGCTCTCATCGGTGAACGCCCCGAAGAAGTGACCGATATGGATCGTTCGGTGGATGCTGAAGTGATTGCTTCCACTTTCGATGAGCCTGTTACTTCCCATGTTCGCACAGCTGAAATTGCATTAGACAGAGCTAAGAGGTTGGTGGAGATCGGCCGTCACGTGGTAATTTTAATGGACTCGATCACCCGTTTGGCGCGCGCCTACAACCTGGTCGTGAATCCTTCCGGGCGCACACTTTCGGGTGGTATGGATCCCTCGGCGCTCTACCCACCTAAACGTTTCTTTGGGGCGGCGCGCAACATTGAGGAAGGTGGCTCGCTGACCATCATCGCCACCTGCCTCGTAGACACCGGCTCGCGCCTGGATGATGTCGTTTATGAAGAGTTCAAAGGCACCGGCAATATGGAATTGCATCTCAGTCGCCGCTTGCAGGAACGCCGCATTTTCCCGGCTGTGGATATCGAACGCTCGTCCACCCGCCGCGAAGACCTGTTACTTGGCCCAGACATTCTGCAGCGCGTCTGGCTGATGCGCCGGATGTACATTCAGATGATCTCCCCGCAACCGCAGGGAGCCGGGATGGATGCCGGTGTCGCCACAGAAGCTATTATTACGCGGCTTGAAAGAGCAAAGGACAATCAGGAATTCCTGGAGAACTTAACACAAGACGCATGAAAGCTTTTGAGTTCTTAAAGCGCAATCGCTTTAATATCATTAGCTGGTTCGTGACCAGCCTGATCGTCGCCGGGATTGTTGCTGGCGGTATTTGGTACCAGGGAACAACCACTGTTGCCGCACTGGTTCCAGAACCTACGGCCCAACCGGATGAGAAATCGCCGGAAGTGAAGCCGCCCATCCCCGGTTCCGCGGTTGAGGTGGAAAGTGACTTCCAATCAATCACACGCAGTATCCAACTCAAGACCAACATCCCTGAACGTCCTCGTTACGATGTCGACAAATATACAGTGGCACGCGGCGATTCCGTCTTTGCGATTGCCGAAAAATACAAGATCTCTCCGGAAACCCTGTTGTGGGCAAATTACGACTCGCTGCAGGATAATCCCCACAACCTGAAACCCGGCATCGAGCTCAATGTGCCTCCGACAGATGGCATTTATTACCAGTGGAAAGATGGAGATACGCTCGAATCGGTTGCCAACGAATTTAAAGCTGAAGTGGATACCATCATCGGCTGGCCCGGCAATGATATCGACCTGACCAACCCAACTGTTGAACCCGGGTCGTACGTCATGGTGCCAGGCGGTGAACGGGAGTTTGTGCAATGGTTGATCCCGACGGTTGCGACCGGCAGTTCTGGCACATCCAGCACATCCTCGAGTGTTTGTTCTGGAGGCGCGGTCGGTGGTGGCGGGTTTGTATGGCCTGCCGACAATCATTTCCTCTCGGGGAATGATTACTGGTCGGGCCACCTGGGCATCGACATCGCTGCGGGCGAAGGCGCCCCTGTTTATGCTGCTGATTCCGGCGTGGTCACGATGGCGCAGGGCGGTGACAACTACGGGTATGGTCTTGTCGTCCAAATAGATCATGGAAACGGCTATTCCTCGGTGTACGCTCACTTGAGCACGTATGGCGTAAGTGTCTGTCAGAGCGTATCTGCCGGGCAATGGATTGGCGCGGCTGGCAATACGGGCAACTCGCAAGGCGCCCACCTGCACTTCGAAGTCAGGCAGGGCGGTGGTTTCATCAACCCCTGGTTTGTTCTCCCATAAACATAAACCTGGCAGCTGTAGCCAACCTGTCAGGTTTTTTGATTCCCATGAATGAAACACAGCTTCATAGACAGCTATCTTCGGTTCCCCTGGGCGCTTTACGATATTATGACACAATCGGCTCGACAAACGACGAAGCGCTCGCCTGGGCTTTGCAGGGTGCACCGGATTTTTCCCTGGTCATCGCCGACGAGCAGAGCAAAGGCCGCGGACGTATGGATCGTAAGTGGTTCACACCTCCACATGCTGCGCTGGCGATAAGCCTGATCCTGCGACCTACAAGCAGCGAGCGTGCGCATCCCGCCCGGACGACAGGCCTGCTTGCGCTTTCCCTGGCCGATTCCCTGCGCAAATTGGGACTTGCCCCGCAAATCAAGTGGCCAAATGACGTGTTAATCAACGAGAGCAAAGTAGCTGGCATCCTGGTCGAAACGACCTGGATGGGCGAAGAACTGGATGCCCTGGTGATCGGAATGGGTGTGAACGTACTCAACGCATCTGTCCCGCCCCCTGACCGGGTGTTCTTCCCGGCAAGCAGCATCGAAACCGAACTCGGACATCCCGTAGAACGAATCGACTTGCTACGAGATATCCTTGTAAACGTGCTGGCCTGGCGTCCTAAGCTAGGTACGGATGACTTTCTCACCGCATGGGACGCGAGTCTCGCTTTTCGCGGTCAGCAGGTTCAAGTCCAGGGAGGCAGCGAAAAACCCGTCATCGGTGAATTGCTCGGACTGAACCCGGACGGTAGTCTACGTCTGCGCGATGAGCGTGGCAAATCTGTAACAGTACAATTTGGGGAAGTGCATTTGCGCCAGGTAGCGTGATATACTCTGGCCATGTTAGATAACCTGCGTGATGATGCTGCCTCCTCCTTTTACGATGAGGAAACCCTACCTCCGGAAGAAGCGATAGCTGCCGTACCTCCCAGGCGTAGATCAAACGGCAAGCTCCTCGGCATGACACCGGTTCAGCGCTTTATCATTGCCATGATGCTGATGGTTGCGGTATGCGCATCGGGAACGATCTGCTTGTTGCTTACCAATAAAATCGGTTTGATATTCTAAAAATGGGCGGCCAGCTGGCCGCCCATTTTTTATTTCTTGGACAGGTGAACTTGTCCTTCTTCGTTATAGCAATTTCTGTTGCCCTTCATCCTTCTTCTCATCTTCATTTCCATTGACTTTAGCTCCCACTCGTTTCAAGTCTTCGGTACCAATGCGGGCCACGGATGCGACGTAATCGCCATCATGCAGGCGCATCAGGCGCACGCCGCGCGTTGAACGACCAGAAACTTTTACATCTTTCACCTTCAAACGAATAGCCACTCCATTGGCGGAAATCAGGGTCAGATGGTCAGCTTGCTGGACTACACGCGCCGCGGTAATCTTGCCGATCACGGAAATAGCTTTCTTGTCTATCGTCGAAATACCACCCGTGGCGCGGCCTTTGGACGGGTATTCAGCCAGCGGTGTCTGCTTGCCAAATCCGCCGGATGTAACGATCAACAACGAACCGCCCGGCTGGACCTGGGTCATTGAAGTCACCTGATCGCCGGTCGCCAGGCGAATCCCCTGAACACCGGCCGCTGTACGTCCCATCGGGCGCACCGATTTTTCGTTGAAACGCAAGGCCTGTCCCATCTCAGTGACGATGATAATATCATCACTACCGGAGGTCAGGCGGGCCCAGCCTAATTCGTCGTTCCCTGACAGGGACATGGCGAGCAGGCCCGAGGGCCGTACTGAAGCGAACTCTTCCAGGACCACACGTTTAATCTTGCCTTTGGCAGTCATCATGGTGCAATAGCCATGAGAACTGAAATCTGAAACAGCGATTGCAGCTGTGATACGTTCGCCGGCATTCAACGAAAGTACATTGACCAACGGAATGCCCTTGCCTGTACGGTCTGCATCGGGAACCTGGTAGACCTTCTCTGAATAGACCTTGCCACGGTCCGAGAAGAAAAGCATGGTATCCAGCGTGCGCGCCGGGACCAGGAACAGGATCTCATCTTCTTCCTTGGTGGCATGTCCCTTCACGCCAACCCCGCCAATTGACTGTGACTTGAAAGCCTTGGCAGCCACGCGTTTGATATATCCGCGCTCGGTCAGGCTGATGAGAACGGCTTCGTCCTGTACCATGTCTTCGATACGCAGTTCTTCGGTCGCATCCACAGCGATGTGCGTGCGCCGGTCATCCCCGAATTTTTCGGCCAGCTCCGTCAGGTCATTCTGGATGAGCGTGAGGATTTTCTTGGGATGCGCAATCAAGTCTTCGAGATATTCGATCTGCTCTTTGACCTGTTTGTGCTCTTCTTCGATTTTCCAGCGTTCGAGGGCTGCCAGGCGGCGCAACTGCATATCCAGAATGGCCTGCGCCTGAAGCTCTGATAGTTCAAAACGCTTTATCAAGCGCTCTTTGGCCTGGTCAACATCGGGGGATTCTTTGATGGTCTGGATGACGGCATCGATGTTTTCCAGCGCGATCAGCAAACCGTCCAGAATGTGGATACGAGCGCGTGCTTTTGCCAGGTCGTAAGTTGAACGCCGTACGATCACGGTTTGGCGGTGCTCGATGAAAACCTGCAACGCGCGCTTGAGGGGCAGCAAGCGCGGTTCCCCGTCAATAAGCGCCAGCATCTGCACACCAAACGTGGACTGCAACATCGTGAACTTGTATAGCTGGTTCAACACTTTTTTGGGCTGGGCGCCGCGCTTGAGTTCGATCACAATGCTCATCCCACGTTGATCGGATTCGTCGCGCAGGTCTGAGATCATGTCGATTTTATCTTCGCGGACAAGTTCTGCAATCCGTTCGATCAGAGTGGTCTTATTTACCTGGTAAGGGATTTCAGTGATCACGATCTGGTAACGATTGCCCTTTCCTTCTTCGATGTGTGCCAATCCGCGCACAACGATGCGGCCCTTGCCAGTAGCATAAGCAGACTCGATGCCCTCGCGTCCGACGATGATGCCGCCGGTTGGAAAATCCGGTCCGGGGATGCGATTCATCAACTCTTCCAGGGGAATCTCATCGATCGTGTCGTAGTTATCGATCAGGTAACTGAGCGCATCCACCAACTCGCGCAAGTTATGCGAGGGGATATTGGTCGCCATACCCACGGCGATGCCAGAGGAACCATTCAAAAGCAAATTAGGAAGGCGTGCAGGCAAAACAGTCGGTTCTTCGAGCGTGTCGTCGAAGTTGGGTGAAAAGTCGACCGTATCCTTATCGATATCGGCAAGCATCTCTTCAGCCATCCTGTGCAGGCGCGCTTCGGTATAACGCATGGCCGCAGGCGCATCGCCGTCGATGGAACCGAAGTTGCCCTGCCCGTCTACCAGCGTATAACGCATGGAAAAATCCTGCGCCATGCGAGCCATGGTTTCGTACACTGCCGAGTCGCCATGGGGATGGTATTTACCCAGCACTTCACCAACGATACGGGCAGATTTTTTATAGGGCGAATTCGAGCGCATGCCTAGCTCGGACATCGCGTACAGAATCCTGCGATGGACAGGTTTTAGGCCGTCGCGCGCATCCGGCAAGGCACGTGCAACGATCACGCTCATGGCGTAATCGAGATATGCTTCGCGCATCTGTGTATCAATATCTACTTGTTGAATAGTACCAATTTCCATAAGGTTTCCTGCTTATAAATATTAATCTGGTTTGACAAAGTCACATGCACCCCAATATTCGGTTATTTATTCGAATGTAACCCTGTTAAGCCAATCAAAGAGCATAAAAAGACACGAAGACCGTTTCACAATGACTTCGCGCCTTCTTAATTAGATGAAAGCATCGCTTTTGAATAGCTAAATTATACCCCAGTTGAGTCACCTGTTAGAAGGCCAACGTCTCTCCCCGTTGTCACCAAAGCCGGTCCCCTTAACGGGGATGATAAGGCTTTGGACTCCGCATGGAATCACAAAACCCGCTTTTCAGCGGGTCTTGCGTGTGCCGAAGGAGGGATTTGAACCCTCACGGGGGAATCCCCACTACGCCCTGAACGTAGCGCGTCTGCCAATTCCGCCACTTCGGCAAGCTCAGTGCCAGCACTTCGGCCAGCGGAGTGTATTTTATCCCAAATGACTGTTTTGTCAACCATTGTTCAAGGGGTAACACCGTGGCAGCCCAAATCGCTTCACAAAAACGACAAAGTTAATATACAGGTTCCATACCTGAAAAGTGTGCGGCGTTCTACAATGTAAATCATGCAGACGAGTTTGCGAAACTGTAATGAATAGTACTTTCGGATTTGTAAATTATAGGAACCTTTTGGCGCAAATTTCGTTAAACTAATTAAGAGAGGAGGCAGCCATGTACATCCTGACAGTATTTTTTGTCGTCTTGCTCATCGTTCTGGCTGGGGCGGAATTGTTCCTCGCCCAATTCAACGCAGATGAATTGAGCAACATGGGTGTGGAGAAACCATGATCGAACCAGACACCCATACCCTATAAGCCCGGCGGATACCGCACAATCCGGCCGGGCATATTTTTTTAATAGGAGTTATGCAGTAGGATGAGTGAAGCCCGAAAATTTTTCGGTATCTTTTCGCGAACTGCGTAATCCTATAAGAATCACCCTACCGACCGTTCGGTTGTTTTTTTCATTTTTAAGTTATAATAGCTTAAATCCCCTCTTTGGAGCCTCTACGTGGACTTTTCCCTTTCCAACGAACATTTGATGATACAAAAAATGGTGCGCGACTTCGCTCAAAAGGAAGTTGCTCCCGTTATCAAAGAGTATGACCGCAAGCAGGAACCCATTCCCTGGGTGTTGAAGCGCATGGGCGAACTCGGTATTCTGGGGATTTGTTTCCCAATCAAATATGGCGGGCAAGGCATGGACTACATCGCCCTCGGCCTGGCCTGCGAAGAACTCGAAGCTGTAGATAGCACCCTGCGCGTGGTCATGTCGGTCCACGTTGGGCTATGCGGTATGACCATTTTCCAATGGGGAACGGAAGAACAGAAGCAGAAATTCCTCGTCCCGCTGGCAAAAGGAGAAAAGATCGGCTGCGGCGCGTTCACGGAACCCGGCATGGGCTCAGACGTGGCGTCCATGCGCACGCAGGCCAAACGTCGGGGAGATGCGTACATCCTCAACGGCGAGAAGATGTGGATCTCGCTGGCTTCCAAAGCGGACTATGCGCTGGTCACTGTTGTCACAAATCCGGATGCAAAGAGACCCTCCCAGCGCTTGTCATGCTTCGTGGTAGACCTGCATTCAAAGGGAGTCACGCGCGGTGATCTGCACGGCAAGCTTGGCGTGCGCGCCGGCTCGACCGGCTGGCTCAACTTCCAGGATGTGGAAGTCCCGGCAGAGAACCGCATCGGTGAGGAAGGCGAGGGCTTTAAAATCACGATGAGCGCCTTCGATAGCGGACGTTACACGGTCGGATCTGGCGCAACCGGGCTGGTGCGCGCCTCATTGGAAGCCAGCGTGAAATACGCCAGAGAACGCAGCGCCTTCGGCCAGCCGATTTCCGAATACCAGTTGATCCAGCAAAAAATTGCCAAAATGGCCCAGGACTACGAAGTATCGCGCTTGCTGTATTTGCAGGTCGGCTGGATGAAAAACCTGGGCCAGCGCAGTACCTTGCAGACTTCGTACTGTAAGAAGTTTGCGACCGAGGCCTCGTTCGAAGCTGCTCACGAGGCCATCCAAATCCACGGCGCATACGGTTTCAGCGATGAGTATGACGTGGAACGTTACCTGCGTAACAGCCGTGGAGCGATCATTTATGAAGGTTCCAGCGAAATCCAGAGCATCATCCAGGCCGGCTACGCACTCGGGGAGCGCAAAGATAGTCCATTACGCTGTGAAATGCCGGCGTACAATGAAAACGAGTGGCAGGTTTAGTGTCATTGCGAGCCCGGCACGGGCGAAGCAATCTTCTGTTACCTGCCAATTTGAGATTGTTTCGCCGGCCTATGGCCTCTTCGCACGTGTGCCTGCGCACCGTGCTGGCAATGACAGAAAATGCGGGATGGAATAAATTATGATAGAGATCGAGCCTTTACATACGCAAGTCCAAAAAACGATCCAAACGATGTTTGGGATCGTTGTCCTGGAAGAGCCGGGTGGTTTTCCTTTCAACGAATCGAACCTGTATTGCATAGGCCATAGTGGTGACCTGGTCTGGAAGGCTGAAAAGCCGGAGCCGTCAGGACTGTATAACCGGGTCATGCTTAATATGGACGGTAACACAATCTCAGCTTATGCGATTACCGGACAGGCCTGCGAGATCGAATTGGGGAGCGGTCATTTGCTCAGCCAGGTAAAGATCAAGTAATCTGTTGGATCTTAAAAAATCCTTTGTACTTGCACGACCTCTCTACTTGAAAAAATAACCATATAAAAATACCTTCAACATGACAAGGAGGAAGACTTGAAAATCGTAGCCTGTATCAAACAAGTTCCTGACTCGGCGGCCAAAGTCGTCGCCGAAGGTGGGAAAGTCTCGTGGGGAGATGCACCGCTGGTCATCAACCCCTGGGACGAGTTCGCCGTCGAGGCGGCTCTCCAGCAAAAGGAAGCGCACGGTGGCGAAGTGATCGCCATCAGCATGGGAAATGAGAACTCCAAGGAAGCGCTCAAGCATGCGCTCGCCATGGGGTGTGACTCAGCTATCCTGATTGCCGATGCCGCTCTCAAAGGGACCGACACAGGAGGCACCGCTCGCGTCCTGGCCGCTGCTATCAAAAAGGTTGGCGGTGTGGACATGGCTTTCTTTGGTCGCCAGGCCATCGACGGCGATGCCGGCATTACTCCTGCCCAAACCGCGCGCGTGCTCGGCTGGCCGATGCTCAGCCTGGCTTCTGTTATTACGGTTGAGGGGAGCAAAGCCAAAGTCGAGCGCTCCATCGAAGAGGGGCGCCAGACCGTCAGTGCCGACCTGCCCGCTGTGTTCAGCGTGGTCAAAGACTTTGGCGAGCCGCGCTACCCTTCGTTCATGGGCATCCGCAAGGCCTCGCGCGCCGAGATCCCGGCCTGGACACTGGCCGACCTGGGCATCGAAGCACCCACAAAAGTCGTCGATTGGCCTGAGCTGATGAACCCGCCCAGCCGCGAAGTCACCTGCGAGTTCATCGAAGGCAGCAGCCCGGAAGAAATCGCTGACAAACTGGCTGACAAGATCATCGGGGAGAAAGTACTATGAAAATCTGGGTTTACATCGACCATTTCAAAGGCGAGGCTCTGCCCGCCTCCTGGGAAGCGCTCGGCGTCGGCAAGACGCTGGGAGATGTCTCGGCTCTCGTCTTCGGCTCGGGTGTGGACGGCGTTGCCAAGTCTGCGTTCGAGTACGGTGCGGATGAAGTCCTGCTGGCAGATGATGCGGCATTAGCGGACTTCCGCGCTGAGGCGTTTGCCTCTACCCTTTCCAAACTCGCCTCAGCACAAAGCCCCGACCTGATCCTGTTCCCGACCACGACTCGCGGCCGAGAGCTGGCCGGCATGAGCGCGATCGACCTGAACTCCGGCGTGCTGGTGGATGTCATCGGGCTAGAAGCCGATGGCGACAAAGTTGTGGCGACCCGTCCCATTTACGCGGGCAAGCTGCTCGAAAAGACGGTCTGCAACGCCAAACCGCAGCTTGTCACTTTGCGCGGACGCGCATTCCCCAAGCCCGAGCAAAAAGCCGGCGCAACGGGAACGATCACGAAGGTGGACGCGGTGCCTGAAGCAAAGACCGAAGTCCAAGGCTACAGCACCAGCGAAGGCGGCGTCAGCCTGACCGACGCGGGCGTGATCGTCTCCGGCGGGCGCGGCACTTCTAATAATCCGGCACTGACCCCGCCCGGCGGCATGGACGAAAAGCAAGCCGAGATTTGGAAAGCACAGGAAGGATTCAAGCTGGTCGGCGAACTGGCTAAGGTGTTGGGCGGCGCGATGGGCGCCTCCCGCGCCGCAGTGGACGCTGGCTACATCCCCTACAACCACCAGGTAGGCCAGACCGGCAAAGTCGTTTCTCCTGACCTGTACGTCGCGTGCGGCATCTCCGGCGCCATCCAGCATCTGGCCGGGATGCGCACCGCCAAGGTGATCGTAGCGATCAACAAGGACCCCGATGCACCGATCTTCAAGGTCGCGCGTTACGGCGTGATCGGCGATATGCACAAAATCGTCCCGGCGTTGACCGAAGCGTTCAGGAAGAAGCTGGGGAAATAGACGTTTAACTTTAGACGTTAGAGAAGGCGAGAGATTCGCCTTCTCTTTTTTGTATCTAAAGTTTTACCTCGCACTCCTCATTAAATCCAGCAGGGGGAATCCCCAGAGCTTGGATCAGCCGCGCCCAATAGTTGACCTGAGCGGCGGTACTGGACAGGATGACCATTTCACGTTCGCTAAACACAGATTTCACACGCTCCACCATGTCGGGAGAAAAAGCGAGTGGTGTTTGCGAGATGAGACGGCTATAAACAATTGCCAGCCGCTCGCGCTCCGAAAAAGTGGAGACATATTCAGGGTCGGCATGGAGGCGCAGCGCATCGGCCTCTTCGTCGCTGATGCCGCAGCTCCGGTATTCAAATGAATTCATGTCAATACAAAAGGGACATGCGGTAGCAAATGACGCAGTCATACGGATAAGCTTGAGCATGCGTTTGTCCATCTGGCCGTCTTCGTGTACAACCAGAGATTCCAGCACTCCTGAACCTATAGCAACTTTGGGATACCAGGCCAGGATACGCGCGGGAAGCATGGTTTTACCTGTAATACGCTCCGAAATCAGGATACCGATTCTCAGCCAGAAAGGAATACGGGCAGGTGGGTTTATAAATGCGAACATGGATCCTCCAGGCCGATTTTACTTTAGGAGCAGTTATGAGTATCCAATTTCAAGGATAATCGAAAATTATTAATGATGCTTGGCTGACCCGAAAGCATGTTCATAGACAAGAATCGCATAATAGCGCCAGGAAAATTCGGCGCTGTAGGATATTGGCTGAATATTTGGGCGGGAAGACTCGTTCTTCAAATTCTTATTCAAAAAGTTAAGCATTTGCGCCCAGGCTTCGCCCTGCACACCGCCTGCGCGAATGGCATCAATATCGGTCACGAATGCATGTGGCTGCCCTTCATAGGCCGTTATTTCATGGCGAACACCCGCTTCTGTTAACCCATTTTCAAATGCTTGCACTTCTTCCAGCGGAATGGACCGGTCCGCGCCGCCGAAGATTCCCAGCAGCGGACCGGGTAAATTTTTCAAAACTTCTGGGTCGGTCTCGGGGGCGCCGTAAAAGACAACCGTTGCAGCCAGCCTGTTATTGTGCAAACTGTAAAGCAAGGAAGTTCGGCCTCCGTAACAAAACCCGGCAATTGCAATTCGCTCCTTGTCGACATCCGGTTGGGACTCGAGCCAGGCATAGACCGAATCCAGGTCCGCGTTCACGGTTTCTTGTTTGGAGCTGATCACCTGATAGATCGCGCGCGGGATCCAGGCGGTGGTTGAGCCACGGAACGTATCGGGGGCGATCACGTAGTATCCTTCCCGCGCCAATCCCTCGGCTTTACCGATAATCGACTCGTTCAGCCCCCAGAATTCGTGGATCATAATGACCGCCGGGAACGGCCCCTCTCCATCAGGTTTAGCAACATAGGCCAGCACATCCGGCTGACCGTTCGCGCCGGGAATGATGGCATCGGCCAACGCTTCAAGGCGGTTCCCGCCTAAGGCGATATCCACGGCAACGGAGCCGAGCAGGAAAACGGCCAGGGCCCCCAGAAGGAGCAAGAGTCCGAGAAAAATGCGTTTGAGAAGTTTCATTATTACCTCCGGGTTTTATCTGGGTCAGATTTTGGATAATATTACTCTCATTATAGGCATCGGGGCTTTCTTCGTACCGGCGATCATGAACGTGGAAAGCAATCGCAAGGTAGAGGCTGGCGAACCTGAAGGGGTGCGAGCTTTAGCAGTCACAGCAGACTAAGCGATAAACAACGCAAATTCGGGCCGGGAAATTCCCGGCCTTTTTTGATTCTCGTCGACTTGTCTAATAAAACCGTATCTACTGGATTGAAATTGCGTCTTAATTAAAGAGGTGTTTATGGCTGGTTTCACCAGTAATTATGATAACTACGCTGTCTGGCAATTCATTACAGAAGGAATAAATATATTCTACATATTTTAGATAAAATGACATGACCAGTATCTACTTTGCCCAAGATACGTCTCAAGAAATGAAGATCGAGGCTTCCCTAGAGAAAGAGTTAATCCAGGCGGCTCTGGATTTTGACCAGCAGGCGCTGGGGCAGATCTATGACCTGTACAGCCCGGGGCTTTATCGCTACGCGGCCCGCTTCCTTGGAGATCCCTCCGTAGCCGAGGATTGTGTTGCTGACACCTTTAGCCGCTTTCTGAAAGCCATTCGTGACCGGAACGGACCAAAGTATTTTCTGAGAGCCTATCTGCACCGCATTGCTCACAATTGGATCGTAGATTATTACCGCCGCACCCGAGATGTGACCGAGCTGACGGAAGCGCTGCAGGACGACGAAGACTCGCCTGAACAGGAGACCGACCTGCGCATGCGACAGGCACAGATGCGTACAGCGCTCCTGCAATTGAAGCCCGACCAACAACGAGTGATCGGATTAAAGTTTTTAGAAGATTGGAATAACAAAGAGATCGCTCAAGCCCTGCATAAGCCTGTGGGCGCCGTGAAGGCACTCCAGCACCGTGCCCTGGCAAACCTGAAGAAGATTCTCGAGAAAGAAAAAACCAAATGAGCAACAACACTGATCCCGTGACCGAATTCTTGGTCGAGCGCCGACTCGAAGAGCTCAAGGCTGTCCCAGCGCGGGACCCGTTGCGGGCAGCCAGTGGCCGGGCACGCTTCTTGCGCGAAGGGGCGGAATACCGGCAGGCTATATCTCCTGTGCCGTATATGCGTCAGAGTAAGTGGGTCTTCCCGCTTCGAAAGAAGAAATTCGCAATGAACGCCCTTGTAGCGCTGATCCTGGCCGCTTCCCTGCTTCTGGGCGGAGGCGCCACGGTAGCAGCCGCCCAGGATGACCTGCCCAACCAGTCGCTTTACCAGCTCAAGCTGTGGACAGAAAATGCGAGCCTGGCCTTGAACGACGATCCGCATCAGCAGGCCAATCTGTTGATGACCATGGCGCAGACACGCGTGGAAGAAATGGCTGCCCTCGCTGAAATGGGCATTACCCCACCCGATCAGGTCCGCGAACGGTTGGAAAAGCATCTCCGTCAGGCATTGATGCTTGCCGCAGAGATGGACGAGGTAACTCGCGATCAGGTACTCCTGCAATTGCATGACCGTCTGCAAGGACAAGACCGCATCATAGAACAACTGCAAACACACGCCAGCCCAGAGACCGAGTCCCTGCTGACCCGGACTCGACAGCTGTTGCAAACCAACCTCCACCTGGTGGACGAGGGATTAGCCGACCCGCAAGGTTTTCGCAACAAGATGAAAAACCAGATGCAATACGGTCAGGGTGATAAAGGCACTCCAGGACCTAACCAGCAGGGAGAACCGGGTTCCCAACAGAACGGTTCGAACGGGCAACCAGCCGGAGAACCCGGAGCTGGAAATGGAAATGGCAACGGTGAAGGGAATAACAACTCTCCCGGTGGCCCGAACCCCGACACACCGCAGAACGGGAATGGGGGCAACGGTTCAGGGAACGAGCCACCCGGCGGCCCGAACCCGCAAAACCCGCAAGGCGGAAATGGCCCTGGAGGGGATGGAGACAACAAGTAGTTTCATAAAAATTCCCGCGGAACTCGCGGGAATTTTTTCTTTCGCTCAGATACTACTTTGGGCTCTACCGTTTATAACGGGAAAAATACCGAAAATTGGGTTATGAGCGAGCGTACGCTCGCTCATAACCCAATTTTCGGGCCTCTATCCCGCCAAAGACGGAAGAACCCTACTTTTTTAATATATCAGGGAAGAAATTCCACATACAAAATGTCTGATTTTCAATTGTTAATGAAAAACAGGGCTGCTTCCGGCAACCCTGTTGATTTCGCAAAACGTTCAGCCAGCAGGCTTTAGGTCTTACGAGAGTACCACCACGTTCGCGGCCTGCAGGCCTTTTGGACCATCTTCGACGGAAAACTCTACCTTCTGCTCGGCTTCGAGCTTCTTGTAACCGTCCATCTGAAGGGCGCTGAAATGCACAAAGACATCTTCGCCATCTTCACGGCCGATAAAACCGTAGCCTTTGGTGGCGTTGAACCATTTTACGGTCCCAGTGAAACGTTCGTCAGACATACTTTCTTTCTCCTGCTGAGATAAAAAATTTCGCCCGTCCGCCTGGATTCGCTTTCTCATCAGGCGAGCCGGGCACGATGGAAGCAAGATTATCACGGCTGATTTTGCATGTCAAGGCCAGATTTTAGCCCCTTAAGTAGGACCGCAAACCGGGAAATTAAATGGACCCAGGGACGCGACCAGCGCACATTTGGAACTCCCCTGCGGATGACCGCCCGCATCTCCTCCGCACCCTGAAACTGCTCCAGCAAAAGGACCGATCGTCCCAGCTCGAGCGGGGCATGCGCATCCGAGCCAACTGTGCCAGGGACATTATGCCGCTCTGCGAATTCCTGCGCCTGTTGGTTGAATTCAGGCGACCAACATCGCGAGTTGAATACCTCGATCGCATCCACATCGGGGAGGATCTCCAACAAATCCGCTTCATCCCAGTGACCGCCCCGGTAAATATCAAACGGGTGGGAAACGCTGATGAAGGCCCCCTGCCCCTTCAGGCGGCGGATAGCCTCCTGCGGTGACAAACCAGCGGGAACCTCTTCCTTGACGAAGGCCGCCAGAAGCTCCCCTCGTGTCGTCAGAATCTCCTCACCAACGACGACCAGTTCCGGGTCCAGGGCTTGAGCCGCGCGGGCGCCAGCGATGGTGTTGTGGTCGGTCACGATCACGCGGTCGATGCCTTTGCGGCGGCATGCCTTTACCAGTCGCTCAGGACTTGTGAGGGAATCTTTCGAATAAATTGTGTGACAGTGAAACTCAACGCGTATCAGGTCCAATCTATTGCCTTTCATAAAAAAATGGTATACACTAAATTATATGCCGGAGGGTGAAAAACGCGATAATCATGATTCTTCTATTTCGGACCGATTTCCTAAAAAACGCACGAACCTGATTTGAAGAGGTAATCTCATGACAAAAGAAGATAATCGTTCATTTGCACAGAAGTGGAATGAATTTTGGGGACGAAAAACTGTAATGGAACCAATTCCTTTTACAGAGACTTCCATCCTGACCCAACCTGTTTCCATTAATGTGGGATTCTTCGGATATTATCTTCGGCTGCCTCCCAATACAGCCGCAATTATCAGGTCAGCAACAGATCAAACGCATATTTTTTCTGAAGGTGGCCATAAAGATCTTCAGGAGGGTGCCTATACTCTTCAGTATATTGACATGAGTGAGCGCTTCTTCACTTTTCCCAGAATTTCTGCGCCTGCGCTCGATAGCTCTGAAGTTTCCCTGACCATCTCAATCTTTTACAAAATAACTGACCCGACATTGATCAAAAATAATCCCACCCCGCTCAAGGCGCTATTTTCGAATTGCGAGGGAGCAATCAAAAACTTTATCGTAACCCATCGCTATGATCAATTGATCGGCGAGAAAGATAATCAGCAATTTATTGCTGATTATCACATCATTCAACATCTTAAAGAACAAGTAGCGTTAAAAGAGGCGTGCAAGGCTTTTTGGTTGAAGGATGTGACCATTGAGGAGCGTTTGGGGAGTTTCCAAATGACCAAACTGAAACAAGAGCGTCTCGTTCAAGAGAATCAAAATCTTATTCAAAAAGAAGGTGTAATTCAACAACAAGAAATAGCCGAGCAACAGAGAGTATTAGAAAAAACAAAGGCTGAACAAGATGTCATGATAAAGGAAATGCAGGCGGTGAATGAAGCAAACAGGAGCGAGATCCTGAAACATGCCCGCCTTTTGGAAGTTGAATTGGAGGCTTTGCGAAAACAACCCAATTTACAACAAGAGCAAATCTTGAAGATGATCGATGTCAAAAAGCAGGCATTGGAAACCCTGCTTCATTTGTACAAGATTTCCGGCTTTCCTCGAGACCAAAACGACTTAAAGCTCATTGACAAGATACTCGGTTCACTCTCGGAGGCACAAATTGTAACGCCTGAGCTGCCTCCAGAGCGTTCTAAATCTATGAATGAACTGAACTCGACAATCATTAACCTGATCGCTCCAAAAAAATGAAATTTTGAGAGGAACAGAGTGACTAGTAACCAAAACCCGTGGATCGAGGTTAAGCGGTCACCTCAGGGAATCAGCTATCAACAAGAAGATCCAGGCATCAATCAGAAATATCCATGGCAGGCAATGTTTGCCTGCCAGATCGGTGTCCGCTCTTACGAGGAACGCCTAAAACTGAAATGGGGCTTCAGCCCGGCTTTCCTCTTGGAAGAAGCCCTCGACCGGCAAAAATTATTCATTGAGTCACAACTCTTAACCAACCCAATTGATGAGCACATCGAACAACGGACATTAGCTTTGAGGTGCCTCTGTGTTCCAAACTCAGGTCTGCGTTTAGGATTGGTTGCAAAATTACTGGCAGCATCCCAGGAAGAAGCACAGGCATCTGCTCTGAATTACTGTAGAGAGCTGGAATCCGTCTTCCCGTACGATTACGTGATCCGTCCAGCTTCAACCGGTGAAGAATTCCATCAGTTTACGGGAAGAGAATTAATTAAACAATGTAATAATATAAATTCAATCGCTCAAATACGGCGCTTCGAGAGCACACTACAAACATCGAAGGGGATGCTGCGCATGCTAGGGCGTTGGCAAACGAATTTGAGGTCCGATGAACAAATCTGGCGCGCCCTGGCGAATTGTCCACGAGAGATATTATTCAATATTTCAATACGCCCAACCATTTTATTCGAAGGCGAAAGACGAGCCATTATGGCCATGAAACAATCGGCTCACTTGTCACCAGGCGAACCATCAGACGAACCATATCTTCAAAACTACGAGACCTGGATCGATCAATATATCAGCCGGCATGTTTCCCCGTGGAACAGATATTTTTACCTGCAAATACACCTGGCGTCCCCTCAAGGGATAGATGAATATATTTTTCGCAGCATAGGTTCTTCAATCACGCGTGAAAGCCTGGACAAATCTTCGCCTGGTTTTCAAGTAGTTCATCCTAAAGATATTAAAAAGGCGATTGTGTGGTGCAGTTATCTTGATTGCCTCGAAATCAGCCATACAGATAACAGTTTAATGCTGCCAAGGTTGAGCGAACTGGCCAGCCTGGACGAGGTACATGCAGTCTTCCGCCTGCCCTACCCGCCTGAAGCAGGCCTGCCAAATACCGAATTTTTATCCGCATGAAGTGAGTAAAACACCCGTGGGAAAAAATTCGCCAGAACATATGCATGTCAAGGTGATCAAACACCTGCCGTTGGGTCTCTCTGTAGAATTGGAAAATGGGGAGCATGGGATTATCCGCGTAAGGGAAATATCCTGGGATCAGGAAAAACGTCTTAACTGGAAGCAACTTTACCCTCTCGATGCGGAAGCGTGGGCTGTTCCAATCAATATGAGGGCCGGACATCCATACGAATTGAGTTTGCGCCTGGCCGAGAATGATCCCTGGTTAAATATCTCAAGTCACTTTAACAAAAACGAAGTCTATACGGGCGTTGTCACCGGGGTCATGGGCTACGGCGCTTTCGTCGAACTGGCTTCGGGAGTTACCGGACTGTTGCATGAAACGAAGCTGCCTGCCTGGGTGCAGAAGCCGCCGCTGGAACTCTTCTGGCCAGGAGACCGGGTAAGGGTGGTCGTAGAACAAGTGGACGCAAAAAAAAGGCGCCTTGGATTGGGATTGCCTGCTGAGAAAACCCCAACATTTGACGTTTCACAATCCAGGTCCGATTCCTTTGAGGCACGCAGGCAAGCCGAGATCGAGGCACTTATTAAAGACAAATCCAACAAAAAGCGGATTCTGGTTGTTGAAGACAACCCGGATCAAGGAAAGCTGGTTTCGAGCTGGCTCACGCACATAGGGCAAACTGTGGAGGTTGTCAAATATGGGGAAGAAGCTCTCACGTCCATAGCAAAATTTTCGCCCGAAATTGTCTTTATTGATGTGGGGCTTCCTGGCATGGACGGCATCGCCCTCGCCAATGAGTTGTTAGAAAAATACCCACACCTGCGGCTTGTGATCACGACAGAATATGCAAGCGCTGACGAACGAAATAAGGAATTAGACAGCCTCCAGGAACGGGGCGTTGATTTTTTGATCAAACCCCTGATCCCGGATGACATGTTGGATTTCCTCAAGAAAAATGGGAACCATGTCAGGCAGCCGCCAGTCGTTGAAAATGTTTCCACCGAGGGCAGCCTGTTTGATTCGGAAACCAGCCCCACCCGTTCGCTGCGCCTGTTACTGCAAAAAAGCCGAATCCGCCTGGGATTCGAAGCAGCCATTTTGTTCCGGCTTGATCCGGTACGGCGTACCGTCTCTGTCGTGGAGAGTTCCACACAATTGGCCTTAAATAATTTTGCTGTCCCCTCATTGATTTACAGTCCCGTAAGAGAGATTGCCGAAGATGAAGAAATCATAGTTCGGGAGCAATGTCTTAAAGAAGATGGGGCGCGTTTTCAATACCTTCTGGATTTGTTCCCCATGCAAGCCTGCATTGGCGTTCCCGTACCCGTACAGCTGCCCCAAAAATATGCACTGCTTTTTTTAGATAGTCAGGCGAAAGATATTTACGAAGAAGACCAGGTTTACGCAGAAGCAGCCTCCTTGACCCTTGGAACCTATCTGGAACAGAAACTGTTCCGGGAAAAATCCACTCTTATTCAACGCTATGCGCTGATCGGTCAGCTCACGGCCGCGTTGGTACATGAAATCAATAACCTGATGGGACCGCTCAACAACCGTCTGGAATTATTTAAGAATAAGCTGGAAAGTTTCAAGAATAACGAAGCTGACAACGAAAAAACCGCCTTTCTCAAAAAAGATTTAGGAGATATTCAGCAGGCTATCCACAAGATCGTCACCACCATGCGCATGTTAGGGCGGGTCATCACAAAAGACAAGAATGAGATCTTGCGTCTGGACGAAATTGTCAAAGAGACGATCAGCCTGATGCGGGATACCGCCGACCGGGAACACGTGGTCCTCGCGTTCACGCCACCCGAAAAGCTGCTCCTGATCCGCAGCCAGTCGGCAGCCCTGCAGCAGATCCTGCTAAACTTGGTGCTCAATGCAATCCAACAAATCAGCGAGTTCCGCACCGGGCAGGGAGGGGCGGTCCAGGTTTCGATTGAATTAGTTTCCACTTCAACCCCGAACAGCATGATCCGCATCTTTATAAAAGATAACGGACCAGGCATCCACACCAGTCTGTGGGAGACAATTTTCGAACTGGGTTACAGCACCCGCCAGGACGGCAGCGGGATTGGTCTGTATATTTCGAAAAGCCTGGCAGAAGAAAAACTTGGGGGACGGCTTTTTGTACACGAAAGTTATGTTTTGGGTGGAACAACGATTGCGTTGGAAATTCCCCACCGCTTTTAGGGAGTCAGTATGTGCCGGGTTCTTATCATCGACGACGAACAGTTTTCAGCAGAGACGATCAAAATCATCCTGGAAGATGCCGGGGAAGCAAAGGCTGATTTCTCGACCAGCTACGAGGAGGCTCGAGAACTGGTTAAGCAATCGATCAAAGCCAGTAAGCCTTATGAAGTCTTCCTGATCGATCAGCGTCTCGGCCCGGGGAAAGACGGCATTGAGGTCATGCAGGAGTTGCGCGCTATCAGCCCGGATTCTGACGCAATTGTATTTACCGGCATCGAAGATACCGTAAACGGTGTTCGAGCGTATGAAGCAGGCGCTTTCCGGTACCTATCCAAACCGTTTGAAAACAGGGAACTCTTGTTTCTCCTGAAGTCTCTAAAACAATGGCGCAAAGAACAACAGGAGCATGGCTGGCAAAAATTGTTTACCAGCATGATGGAAGAGGCCTTGCGAAAAACTTCGTTTTCAGAGGTCGGGGATATCATTGTCAAATATGCGCTGAAACTGGGTTTCTCAAGGGCGCACTTGTTCTGGGTACCTACGCAGGAAGATGCCAACCCTGACAATCGGATGATCGGAATTGCCTGCGCTGGGAAAGGCTGTATCCCGCATTTTTCACCCTCAAGCTCAGGCCCCAAGTTGTATCCGTTGAAGCAATGGTTCGATCTCAACCGGGCGAAAAAAGCGCATGAAGTGATCTTTTTTGAGCCAGATAAAGCCGACATTGTGCAACAGCAGGCCGAAGCAATGGGTTACCGCTGGCCGAAAGGGGAAATCGCTTTTCTGCCGTTGTGGGGAAGCAACAGAGTGTTGGGAGAATTAATACTCGACCATGGCCAAGGTGAGAAAGCTCTCAGTAAACATGAATTCTCCCTGTTGAACTTATTTGCCCGGCAGGTTGCGATCGTTTTGGAGAACGCCAGCCTGATCAGCCGTGAGAAACGCATTGTGCAAGAAACTACCACGATCAGCCAGATCGGCCGGCAAGTGACCGGAAGGGCGGCTGAAGAGGCAAACCTGTCAGATCTACTCGATGAGGTGCACGAGCGAATAAGCTATTTGATGAATGTATCTAATTTCTCGGTCGTCCTGGTGAATCCGGAAAATGGCAAGCTGGAAATCAGTTTATGGTATGAAAAAGGTATACGTCAAGATCGCTCTCGTACCCCGATCACTATCGAAATCGAAAAATTTCTGCTAAACCAGGAGGTTGGCTTCTTCTGGCAGCAGGATGTAACAGACCAACTCCAAAAGAACGAGATTTCTCTAGAAGGCGTGGAGATACCCTCGAGCTGCATCGGTGTGCAATTGCGTGTCGGCAAGAATCTCATTGGTGGGATTGTCGCCAAAAACTATGATGCAGACGGTAAATTCTCAAAGCGTGACAATATTCTGCTTTTAGCGGTCGCAAGCCAAATCTCAGGCGCAATTCAACTCATCCACGTTAATGAAGCCGAGAAGCGGGACGCTGGGCGCCTGAACGTATTGCGACGGGCCATGATGGAAATGCTGCGCATCGCCCAAGAAGAGGAAGACGACTTGTGGTTGACGACTCTAACGATCGCGACTGCCAACTTTGGGATGGGTTTTAACCGGGCTCTCTTATTCCTGGAAAACGATGAGCACACACTATTATTAGGTAAAAACGGTGTTGGAACGAACGATCCAGAAGAGGCAAGGCAAGATTGGGAAAATTCTGTCAAAATGGATTATCAGTTAGACGATTTTTTGACAGAACTACAGGACGGGACGCTGCGTCTTACAGGATTTGATACGCTTGCCAGAGAAATCACCCTTTCCATCAATGGTGATAACAATGTCTTCACCCAGGTTTTGAAACATGGGCATCCTGTCCTTATAAAAGAAGATCAAATCAAAAACAAACTCCCCGCTCAAGTCAGGAATAAAATTTCGCCTTCAACTTGCGCAATTTTGCCCATCCTTACTGGCAGCCATGCGATCGGTCTCGTGCTGGTCGACAATAAGCATAACGGCTTGCCGCTTAATGAAAAAATGCTCAATCACTTACAAACCTTGTTGAACTATACCGGGCTGGTCTGGGAGACCTTGCGCCAACAAAGCAAAAGTGAGAGTTTATTGGATGCTAACTACCAGATCATGGGAGAAGCCAGACTACAACCTTTGAAAGAAACGTTGCGTAATATTTGTAAGACCGCCCAAAAATTCACAGAAGCAGACTGGGTTTTGATCTATCCTCTTAAAGAGGGGAAAAAGTACGAATTCGATCGGGAAAACGCAACTTATATAGGCAATCTTAAATCCCTTGAGAATGTGATCAAAGAGAAGCCCAGTCCAAACGGTATTTCATCACACGTGCTCAGAACTGGCCAATAAGTTATTCCCGATGTTGACAATAAGGATATAGTTATTGGGGATGCTCATATTGCGGAGCACGATTTCATCAAGAGAGAGCATGTTAAGGCCATGATCGGCATCGCGATTACTGATGCCCAAAAAGATGAACGGCTGGGTATATTGTATTTGGATTATCGAACACCCCAGGACTTCTCTGAATTAGATGAACATCATGCAAAATCGTTTGCCAGCCTCGCGGCTGTTGCAATAGCGAATGAGAGACGGGACAATGAACACCGACACCAACAGCGCTTGAAAGCTGCTTTAGAAACTGCTCAGATCATCAGCAATGAGCTTGATTTTGACGGCATGTTATTGAAAGTCTTGGAGAATTTAAAAAAGTTTTTCAAAAGAACCTCTATGTGCGTTCTAACATACGATGATAATGAGAATGCGCTAAGATTTGTCCCAGCAACCTTGAAATTCTATCAAGTCCCAAAATCGAAAACTCCCGAAAATCGAAT